>Ga0080064_1002995_pt1 | contig 26217 bp, 26 predicted proteins | sample Subgrocontami54m_FD_69260 | JGI IMG/M metagenome (GOLD analysis project Ga0080064, IMG submission 69260) | Subsurface groundwater microbial communities from S. Glens Falls, New York, USA - GMW46 contaminated, 5.4 m (SPADES assembly) (version 2) ...
GAGGCGTTGCAGCGGGCCGTCGAGAGCGCGTTGCGGCTGCCGCCGCGCGAGGGGGTGCCGGATTATCGCATCCTGCCCGCGCCCCCCACGCGGCGTTATCCGAAGCGCTGGGCCGGCAATTATGCCGTCGAGACGGAGCCCGGCATCCTCAGCGTCGTGTACCGGCTGAGCGATCAGGCGCTCGTCTCACGGCCGCCGCGCGGCCCCAGGCGCGCGGTGCTGTACGTGGCGGACCGCTCGGCCGACGCGGAGCTCCGCGACGAACCCTTCATCCGCGAACTGGTCGCGGCCGAACCCAATGCGGCTTTTTATGCCTGCGATGTGCGCGGCGTCGGCGAATCGCAGCCGAACACGACGGCGAAACCGTTCAGCGATCCCTACGGTAGCGATTATTTCTACGCGATCTACGGCGTGATGTTCGACCGGTCCTACCCGGCCCAGCGCACCTTCGACCTGCTGCAACTCGTGAACTGGCTCGCGGCAAACGGCCACGAGGAGATTCACCTCGCGGCGAAGGGTTGGGGCACGATTCCGGCCACGTTGGCCGCGTTGCTCGACGCGCGGATCACGCAGGTGACGTTGAAACGCGCGCTCTCGAGCTACGATGAGATCGCCGAAGCCGCCGATTACGACTGGCCGCTGTCGGCCTTCGTGCCGGAAGTGTTGAAGACCTTCGACCTCCCCGACTGCTACCGGGCGCTCGCCGCCAAGGGACTGCGCCAGATCGAGTTGAAGCACGCGGTCGCCGGCGCGGCGTCGTGAACCCCTTCGTCCAGAACCGCCGCCATCAACGGGCGATGTACAGTGTAACGTAATACGTTACACTCTGCGAATGACGGCTTGGGCCCCAGCGTGCCCAAGTCATACCAATGTCTGGTGACATTCTGACTTCTCCGGGGTGGGGCCGGTTCTCCGAACCGGCCTGAGTTTCATGGTGCAATTCACGCTGAAACCCAGGCCCGCTCGGAGAGCGAGCCCCACCTGAACAGTCCAAAACAATCAAGCCGCTGGTATCAGGTCAGGGCGGACCGACTGAGGGGGCGCGGCGGTCGATCCGAAGCTTCTGGGGACGAGACGGAGCTCGTCCCTCCAGCGGGCCGCTCCCGCCTGAGGCCGGCTACCGGACTCGTCCCGCCAAGGCAGGAGGCTCGGGCCTGGAGGGCCGGCCTGCGGCCGGGCTGGGCTGCGATAAGTTTCACCCGCTTCGCCGCGATCGTGGGATAAGATCAAAGCGTTTGAAATGCGCCGGCGGGACTGTTGATTGAAATTGGTGCATCGACTCCTTTTAGTTCATCCCAAACTCCGCGTTCTCTCCCGTCAGCCGCTGGCGAATGGCGGGGATACCCGGCGTTGCAATTCATGCGCGGCTTTCACCAAGAAACGGAAGTCATTCTGAATTGAGAACCCACCCCGCGAGACAAATTTTTGGCTTCGAATGACGACCGATCATCCCCACGCGTTCCTCGCCCTGTTTGCGCTCGTGGCGGTCGCGTTTCCGCTGATCCTGCTTTCGGTCGCGCGCTTGTGGTTCCGGTTCTTCCAACCGCCGAAGCCGGGCCGGGTGAAGAACGACGTGTACGAATGCGGCGTGCCGCCGACCGGCGACTCGTGGATTCAGTTCAAGGCCCACTACTATCTCTACGCGATCCTGTTCCTGATTTTCGACGTCGAGGTGCTGTTCCTCCTGCCGTTTGCGGTCGCGTTCACCGGTCTCCCGACCGGCGCGCTGCTGGCGATGCTGGTCTTCGTGCTGCTGCTCGCGGAAGGTCTGGTCTGGGCGTGGCAACGCGGACACCTGGAGTGGAAATGAATACCAACCACGGATTTCACGGATGGCCACGGATGATGAAGCAAATCATCCGAGTTCATCCGTGTTATCCGTGGTCAAGACCACTGGGGAAAACGCCGGCATGAGCGAAGCGCCATCAATCTCCCAGGCCGAACGCGACGAATTGCGCCGGCATGGCATCCTCCTCACGAGCATGGAGGAGCTCTACAACTGGGGCCGGAGCCACTCGGTGTGGCCGCTGCAGTTCGGGCTCGCGTGCTGTGCGATCGAGATGATCGCAGCCTCGATGGCGCGGTTCGACATCGCCCGGTTCGGGTCGGAGGTGTTCCGGCCGTCGCCGCGGCAGGCCGACCTGTTGATCGTCTCCGGCACCGTCACGAAGAAGATGGCGCCGCAGGTCGTGCGACTCTGGAACCAGATGCCCGAGCCGAAATACTGCATCGCGATGGGCGCGTGTGCGATTTCCGGCGGGCCCTTCAAGCAAGGCTACAACGTACTCAAGGGCATCGACCGCTTCATCCCGGTCGACATCTACATCCCCGGCTGCCCCCCGCGGCCGGAAGCGCTGCTGAACGGGCTCATCGCCTTGCAGGAAAAAATTCGCGGCCAGAAAATCAGCGGGCCCGACGCGCCCCGCCACCTCCAGCGCGACGACAAGTGCGAATATCCCATCCCGGAATTCGGCGCACGCGATCTGGAGCCGCCCAGCAATCCCGAGGTGTGGCAAGCGCCGACCATCGTGCGGAAGGAGTGAGCATGCTCGACCGCCACTCCACCTCCAACGCCGGTCATTCTGAGACTCGTAACCAACGCCGAGCGTTGGGCGGATTCCTGCCGATGAACTTTCCCTCTCTTGTCATTCTGAGCGCAGCGAAGAATCCAATGGCGCGACCGCATGCGTACATCCTGCTGGATTCTTCGCTGGCGCTCAGAATGACAAACCAAGGGGTTCATCAGCAGCGCAGCGAAGAATCCAAGGGGACTCCCGCACCGCTTCGTTCGGCCGGGCCTCCTGCTGGATTCTTCGCTGCGCTCAGAATGACAAACGAGGACGACGCACGCTAGCTCGCCGCATGGAAACCCTCGAACAACTCCGCGATCGGCTGCGCGTCCGTTTTCCTGGCGCGGAGATTTCGATTGTCACCAATCCGGGACCGGCCGCACAGCACTCGCTGCTGGTGGGCGCCCCCCAGGCACGCGACATCGCTTTCTTCCTGCGCGACGACCCCGCGCTGAAGCTCGATTTCTGCTCCAATGTCACCGGCGTTGACTGGCCCGAGAAGGAAATCATCGAGACGACCCGCACGAACGTGCCGGATGCAGCCGGCGGTCCGGGCAAGATCATCGAGCAGAAAACCAGGAAGCTTCTGCCCGGCTGTCTCGAGGTGGTGTATCACCTCTACTCGATGGCGTTGAAACACGGGCCGGTGATTGTGCGGCTGCGGACGGCGAATCGCACGGATGGCGTCACGCTGCCGTCCTTCACGCCGGTGTGGCGCGCGGCGGAATTCCAGGAGCGCGAGGTGTTCGATCTGTACGGCGTCGGGTTCGAAGGTCACCCCGACCTGCGGCGAATCCTGATGTGGGACGAGTTCAAGGATCACCCGATGCGGAAGGACTACGTCGAGCCCGACGACTACGAGTGGGAGCCAACGCCCCACGGCGCGGTGCTGGAGAAGGCGAAGAAACATTACCCGCCGGCTGCGCCGGCGGTAGTGACCGGTGACAAGTGATGAGTGACCAGTTCCCAGAACCTTCGTTCGGCGTTGAGCACGACTCTTCCGGTGGCTCGTCACTCGTCACTGGTCACTCGTCACTGGAGTTGCCGGGCGGCTCCCACGTCACCGCCGTGCACGATCCGTTTCACGGCGACCTGCTCGAGGTCTCCATGGGACCGCACCATCCGTCGACGCACGGCGTGTTCCGGATGATGGTCACGCTCGACGGCGAAACGATCGTCAAGCTGAAGCCGGTTTTCGGATACCTGCACCGCAACCACGAGAAACTCGGCGAGAACACGACGTATCTCAGTTCGATGCCGTACACGGATCGTCTCGATTACCTGAATTCGATGACGAACAACTGGGCGTACGCGCTGGCCGTGGAAAAACTCGCCGGCCAGCCCGTGCCGGAGCGCGCCGAGTACCTGCGCGTGATCCTGGCCGAGCTCACGCGGCTGTTGAATCACACGTGCCTCGCGGGCTTCCTGCTGCAGGACACGGGCGCGAGCGGCACGCCGCTGATGTACGCGTTTCGCGAGCGCGAAAAAATCCTCGACCTCTTCGAATCGCTCAGCGGCTCGCGGATGATGTGCAACTACCAGCGGTTCGGCGGCTGCCGCGTCGACGCGACGCCCGAATGGCTCGCGGCCGCGACGCAGCTGACGGACGGCTACAACGAGTTCCTCGACGAATACGAGGCGCTGATCACCGGCAACGAGATCCTGATGGCGCGCACGCAAGATGTCGGTGTGCTCAAACCGGACCTCGCGGTCAGCGCCGGCATCACCGGCCCGATGCTACGGGCGAGCGGCGTGAACTACGACCTGCGCAAGGTCGACGGCTACGGCATCTACCCGCGGTTCGAATTTCGCATCCCGCTCGGCGATCACGGTGACACCTACGATCGCTACATGATCCGCGTGCTGGAAATGCGCGAGTCGATCAAGATTCTCCGGCAGGCGCTGCGCGCCATTCCCGCCGGCCCGATCCTGGACCCGAAGGCGAAGATTCGCGGCTTCCGCCCGAAACCCGGCGAAGCGTACGGCCGCATAGAAGGGCCGAAAGGCGAGATCGGTTTCTACCTCATCAGCGACGGCAGCCCGAACCCGTACCGCTATCGCGTGCGCCCGCCGTCGTTCATCAACCTCACGATCCTCGAAGACATGTGCCTCGGCCAGACCATCGCCGATGCCGTGATCATTCTGGGCTCCGTGGACATCGTGCTCGGGGAGGTGGATCGGTGAACAAATCAAACTCTCTCAACCACAGATGGACACAGATGGACACGAATAAAACTCGAGCCCACATCTGTGTTCATCCGTGTCCATCTGTGGTTAACTAAGATGCTCGGTTCAGGACTCATTCAAGGTCTCGCGGTCACTGCGAAAAACCTCGTGGGCAGCTTCCACGATCCGCTGCGCTTCACCACCCTCGAATACCCGGAACAGCAGCCGAAGCTCCCGGAGAACTATCGCAACTTTCCGTTCCTCGTCACCGAAAACGCCGGGGATCCGATGGGCACGCTGCGCTGCGTGGCCTGCCAGATTTGCGAGAAGGAATGCCCGCCCCAGTGCATTTACATCGAGAAGAGCAAGGACAAGAAGCCCGACGCGACGGGCAGGATGCAGATTTATCCGGCGGTCTTCGACATCGACACATCGGTCTGCATGAGCTGCCAAATCTGCGTCGAGGTCTGCCCGTTCGACGCGATCAAGATGGATCAGGTCTTCGAAATCGCCACCACTGACCGCTTCAGCGCACTCCTGCTGCGTCGCGAGCAACTCGCGAAACCGAACGAGTACTACCACTCGATCCATCCGACCGAGGCCACCGAAGTCGACGCGCGGCTCGCGGCCGAGCGCAAAGTCGCCGAGGAAAAAGCCAAGGCCGCCGCCGCCGCCAAAGCCACCGCACCGAAGCCGGCCGCGAACGCTGCTGTCGCCGGCCTCGCTGAGGCCGGCCGGCCGGGGCCCGCGACCCCGGCTACCAAGCCGATCCCGGCCCCCACTCCCCCGCAACCCGCTTCTTCCAATCCAGCTCAACCGCCCGCCGCGCCCAGCGCGGAGGCCGAAAACTCCCCGCCCGCCGCCGCATGAGCGTCGCGTTGTCCGCCTGCGTAGCCACGAGCGCCAGCGAGTGGAACGTCCGCGTCGCGATCGCGGCAAAACACCTGTTGGCGGCAGCGGCGGAATCGCGGCTGGAGCGGCTGCCGATCACCGCACGCGATTTCTTCACGCAATGGCTCCCGGATCCTTGGCGCTGGCTCGTGAACAGCCTCATCGGCATCGTCGCCATCGTCGTCGTGTTCGCGTCGCTGTTCGCCGTGCTCACGCTCGTCGAACGCAAGGTGCTCGGCCGCGTGCAAAACCGCCCGGGGCCAAATCGCACGGGGTTGCCATTCCTGCCCTTCACGGAGGGAAGAATGTTTGGGCTCGGCCAGCCGCTCGCCGACGGCATCAAGATGCTGACGAAGGAGGACATCGTGCCGCGTGCCGCCGACCAGGTCCTGCACTTCCTCGCGCCCGTCGCGCTGCTCGCGTTTTCCATCCTCACCTTCGCGGTGATTCCCTTCGGCCGAAACCTCGTGCCGCTCGCCCTCGACGCCGGCGTGCTGTACTTCTTCGCCGCGGGGGCCGCGACCGAACTCGCCGTGTTCATGGCCGGCTGGGCCAGCCGCAACAAATACTCGCTGCTCGCGGCGATGCGCGCGCTCGCCCAGCTCATCAGCTACGAACTGCCGCTGCTCCTCTCGATCGTGCCGGTCGTGATGCTGGCCGGATCGCTCTCGACCGGCGGAATCGTCGAGGCGCAGGGCGGCTGGAAATGGGGCTTCGTTCCGCACTGGCACGTGCTCACGCCGTGGGGCTTCGCGGCGTTCATCATCTTCTTCATCTCGTCGCTCGCCGAATCGAACCGCTCGCCCTTCGATTTGCCCGAAGCCGAAAGCGAGCTCATCGCGGGTCATCTCACGGAATACTCGGGATTCAAATACGCGCTGTTCTTCATGGCGGAGTATTTCGGCATGTGCGCGCTGAGCGGCATGGGCGTGACGCTGTTTCTCGGCGGCTGGCAGGCCCCCTGCCCTTTCCTTGAAATCATCCCGTCCTACGTCTGGTTCACCGTGAAACTGCTGACGCTGCTGCTCGGCTTCATCTGGATTCGGGCCACCTTTCCGCGGCTCCGCATCGATCAGCTGACGCGGCTGGCGTGGAAATTCCTCGTGCCGCTCGCCCTGTTCAATATCGGCGTGGCCGCGTTCTGGTCGCGCACCCACGACTGGGCGGGCCCGCTGCAGCTCGCGCGTTGGGCGATCGCCCTGGTCCTCGTGGTCGCGCCCTTCGTGCTGATTGGCCGCAAACTCAGCGCGGGAATCGCGCCGCGGACCTATCGTTACGCCACATGAGATTTTCGATTTTCGATTTTCGATTTTGGATTGTCGCCCTGTGCACGGGCGCCGCACTGCGTTCGCCTTCATCGAATCGAGAATCGAGAATCGAAAATCGAAAATGATCGCCCTGGCTCTCATCGCTCTCGTCACGCTCGGCGCCGCCGCGATCGCGATGTCGCTGCGGAACCTGATTCACAGCGCGCTGCTCCTGATCGGCAGCTGGGCGGGGGTCGCGGCATTTTACCTCTGGGCTGGCGCCGAGTTCGTCGCGTTTGCGCAGGTGCTGGTGTACGTCGGGGCGGTTTCGATGGTCGTGCTCTTCGCGGTGCTCCTGACCCGGCAATCCCGTGCGGAGCTCACGCTGACGCCAGATTCCTACCGGCGCGTGATCGCCGCGATTGTCACCGGCGGCGCGGTGCTCGGCGTGCTCTTGGGCGCGGTGCTCAGCACGGAACTGAAAGTTGCGAATGCGAAACCCCTGCCGCCCATCGTCAGTGTCCTCGGCAGAGATTTGATGGGCCCGTACGCCGGCGCGCTCCTCATCGTTGGCGTGGTCCTCACGGTCGCGCTGCTCGGCGCAGTCGTGATTGCGTCGACGGAACGCGATTCAACGCGTGGCGCCCGGTCCCCGGGCGGACCGGCAACGGAGGACGCGCCGTGAACCTCTCGCCGTTGCAACTTTGCCTGCTGTTCTCGAGTGCGCTCTTTTGCATCGGGCTGATCGGGGCCCTCTCGCGCAGCAACACGATTCTCGTGCTGCTCGGCATCGAGTTGATGCTGAATGCCGCGAACCTGAACTTCATCGCGTTCTGGCGCTACAGCCCGACCCCCGGCGCGGCCACCGGCGTGATGTTCGTTTTGTTCTCGATCGCCGTCGCCGCCGCTGAAGCCGCGGTTGGCCTGGCGCTGGTGATCGCCGTCTATCGCCACCAGAAAAACATCCGGCTGCAGGAGGCGAACAGGCTCAAAGGCTGATATGCGCGCACACACGAAGTTGCGGATTGCGGATTGCGGATTGCGGATTGGCCAGACCCGCAGACATCCGCCGCCCGGCATCGCGGATTGGCTCAATCCGCCATCCGAGATCAGCAATCCGCAATCCCCATGAGCCTCCCGGTCCAGCTTCTCTGGCTCATCCCCGGTCTCCCGCTCCTCGCCGCGGCGATCGGATCGCTCACGCCGCGGCGCGGGCGCACGCTGGCCGCCGCCGCCGCGATCGGCGCGCTGGCCGTATCGTTCCTCCTGGCGTGCGGCGCGCTCGTCACGGCCCTCCGCGATCCGTCGGCGCATCTCGTGCACAATTTCTCCTGGTTCGATCTCGGCACCGCCACGGTGCGACTGGGCCTGCTGCTGGATCCGCTCACCGCTTTGATGTGCGTGATGGTCACGTTCGTCGGGCTGCTGATCTTCATCTTCAGCACGGGCTACATGCAGGAGGACGCGAACTTCACCCGGTTCTTCTGCTTCCTGAGCCTGTTCGCCGCAGCGATGCTGGGCCTGCTCGTCGCCAACAGCCTCCTGCTGCTGTTCATCTGCTGGGAGCTCGTGGGCCTCGCGTCGTATCTGCTGATTGGATTCTGGTTTCACAAACCCGAGGCGGCCGCCGCCGCGAAAAAGGCCTTCATCACGACGCGCATCGGCGACCTCGGATTCCTGCTCGGGATGGTCTGGCTCTACCACAGCACCGGCTCGCTCCTGTTTTACGATGGCGGCCACGGTGTGCTCGAAACGAGCGCGCTGAACTCGCTCGTCGCGCAGACGACCGTCGGCGGGCTCACGGTTTCCACCGCGATTGGCCTGCTGATTTTCTGCGGTGCCGCCGGCAAGTCCGGCCAGTTTCCGCTCCACGTGTGGCTGCCGGACGCGATGGAAGGCCCGACGCCCGTCTCTGCCCTCATCCACGCCGCCACCATGGTCGCCGCCGGCGTGTTCCTGATCGCTCGCGTGTACCCCTTGATGGCGGCGGACCTCACGATTCCCGCTACGCCGCTGCACGCGCTCACCGTTGTCGCGCTGATTGGCGCCATCACCGCGTTGCTCGGCGCGGTGATCGCCGTCGGTCAAAACGACATCAAGCGCGTGCTCGCGTTTTCGACCGTGTCCCAGCTCGGGTACATGATGCTCGCCCTCGGCGTCGGCTCCTGGGTCGCCGCGATCTTCCATCTGCTCACGCACGCGTTCTTCAAGGCGCTGCTCTTCCTCGGCGCCGGCTCCGTCATCCACGCGGCACACCACGAACAGGACATCCGCCAGCTCGGCGGATTGCGCGGTCCGCTCAAGACGACGTTCGTGACCTTCGCCATCGGCATGATGGCGCTCGCCGGCGTGCCGTTCCTCTTCTCCGGGTTCTGGAGCAAGGAGGCGATTCTGCACGCGGCGCACGCGTGGCAAAATCCACTCGCCTGGCTGCCGTTCTTCATCGGGCTCGCGGCGGTCGTGCTCACCGCTTTCTATATGACGCGGCTGGTCGCCGAGGCATTTTTCGGCGCGCCGCGCAGCGAGGCGGCCGCGCACGCGCATGAAAGTCCGCGTTCGATGACCGTCCCGCTGATGATCCTCGCCGTCGCCGCGATCGTCGTCGGCTTCGTTGGCACGCCGTATTGGCCGTGGTTGCAGCACGTGCTGGATCCGCACGGGCCCGCCGAACCGGGCGGCTACGGGCTGATGATGCTCTCGATCGTGCTCGTCGCGTTGGGCCTCGGTGCGGGCTGGGCGATCTACGGGCGCCGGCCGCGGCCAAAGGCAACCGCCGCCGATCCGCTCGCCGCGCGTGCCCCTGGCGTGTTTGCGGCGCTCCAGGCGCGGCTCGGGTTCGATGAACTCTACGCCGCGACGGTCGGCCGGCTGAACGACGCGCTCGCGGTGTTCGCGGACGCGCTCGATCGCCATGGATGGGACGGCGCGGTGCGGCTGCTGGCGCGACTCGGCGAATTCGCCGGCGTGGTGAACCGCGAAGCCGATGAGGATTTGCTCAACGAGGGCTTCAACGCCACCAGCGAGAAAATTCGCGGAAGCGGCCAGGCTTACTCCCGCGGCCAGACCGGCGAAGCCCACGGCTACCTGCGCGTGGTCGCCATCGGGTTCGTGCTCCTCGTGCTCGCAGTATTGCTGGGAGGTGCCAGGTGAAGCGGCGGGCGACCAGGCCTAATGTAGCGCGGGCAACCGGCCCGCGCTGCGAAAGCACGGGCAGGTTGCCCGTGCTACACCACAGCCGCGAATCCACGGGAGGCATCCGGTGAAATCCGTTCCGCTCCTTTCGCTGATCGTGTTCATCCCGTGGGCGGGCGCCGCACTGCTCGCGGTGCTCCGGCGTGCGTCTGCTCCCGCCAGTCGCATCATCGCGCTGCTCTGCAGCCTCTCCACCCTCGTCCTCTCGGCCGTCGTTCTCGCGCGCTTCGACCCGACGCGGACGACGATGCAGTTCGTCGAGCAGCACGACTGGATCGTCGCGCTTAACGTGCACTACCACCTCGGGCTCGACGGGCTGAGCCTCGTGCTGGTGCTGCTCACCGGTGTCGTGTCGCCGGTCGCCTTGCTCGCCTCCTGGCGCATCGAACGCTCGGCCCGGCTGTTCGGCGCGTTGTTCCTGTTCCTGCAAGGCGCGGCCCTCGGCGTGTTCCTCGCGCTCGATTTCTTCCACTGGTTCGTGTTCTGGGAGCTGAGCCTCGTGCCGGCGTTCTTCCTGATCAAACTCTGGGGCGGCCCGGCGGCGGCGCGGGCGGCGTATCAGTTCGTCATCTACACCATCGGCGGCAGCGCCTTCATGCTGCTGGGCTTCGCCGCCCTCTACGTCGCGTGCGGCACGCTCGATTTCACCCAGCTGGCGCAACTGGGGGCCGATGGCACGATCGCGCAACGGCTCGCCCTCACCGGTCCGTGGGCGCCTTCGATGATTTTCCTCGGCGTGCTCCTCGGACTCGCGGTGAAAGTTCCGCTCTGGCCGTTCCACACCTGGCTGCCGCCGGCGTACGCCGAGGCGCCGACCGGCGGCTCGATGTTCCTGACCGGCGTGATGTCGAAGATGGGCGTCTACGGTTTCCTCCGGATTCTCTGGCCGATCTTCCCCGCGCAACTCCACGCCGCCGCCCCGTGCCTGCTCGGGCTCGCGCTCGCCGGCGTCGTCCTCGGCGCCTGGGCGGCGATGCGCCAGACCGACCTCAAGCGGATGATCGCCTACTCGTCCGTCAACCACCTGAGCTACTGCCTGCTCGCACTGTTCGCCGTCTCCTATGCGACCGGACGCAGTGGCCCGGCCACCGAAGCCGCCACCGCGGCGCTCAGCGGCACGATCCTGCAGATGTTCAATCACGGCGTGTCCGCCGCGGCGCTCTTCTGCTGCGTCGGCATCCTCGAGCACCGGTCCGGCGGCGTGCGCGGGCTGAACGATTTCGGTGGCGTGCGCACCGCGGCGCCGATTTTCGCCGGGCTCTGCGGCATCGCCCTGTTCTCCTCGCTCGGGTTGCCCGGGCTGAACGGATTCGTCGGCGAGTTTCTGATCTTCCGGGGCGTGTGGGGCCTCGCGCCCTGGGCCGCGGCGATCGCCTGCCTCGGCCTGCTGGCGACGGCGATCTTCCTGCTGACCTTCTGGCAACGCGTCTTTCACGGACCCCGCCGCGGCGCCGCGACCACGGAATTCGCCGACCTCCGCGGTGTCGAATACGCCGTGCTGGTGCCGCTGGTCGCGTTGATGTTCGTGCTCGGCGTCGCGCCGCAGCTCCTGGCAAAACTCATCAACCCGCTCGTGACGGCCTGGGCCGGTCACCTCGTGCTGCCATGAATTTCACCGCTGTGCGCACGAACCGGTGGACGGCGACCTCCGGGCGCCGTCGCCACGACGAGATCGCATTGAACGCGCCCGGAGGTCGCGTTCCACCGCGCGACGTTTCAAAGCTGCCATGAACGCGCTGCCCTGCACCATCTACGTTTCGTTCACCGGCGCGCTGCTGGCGCTGGTGGTCGGATCGCGCTCGGCCCTGGCGGCCCGCGTCATTGCGCTGCTGACCGCGCTGACCGGTTTCGGACTCGCGCTCTGGGCCGGGATGAACTTCGTGCCGTCGCGCGGGCTGCAAACGCTCGTCGACGCGCCGTGGATTCCCGAGCTGGGCATCCGGTATCATCTTTCCGCGGACGGCATCAGCCTCACGCTCGTGGTGCTGACGGGACTCGCCGCGACCGCCGGCATTTTGTTCTCGTGGAACATCGAGGAGCGCGTCGGCGAATTCTTCGGCCTTTTCCTCGCACTGATCGGCGGCGTCTACGGCGTGTTCCTCAGCGCCGACGCCTTCGTGCTCTTCGTGTTCTACGAAATCGCGATCGTGCCCAAATACTTCCTAATCGCGAACTGGGGGTCCACGAATCGCGAATACGGCGCGATGAAGCTGGTGCTGTACTCGTTCGGGGGCAGCGCGCTCGTCCTCGCCGGACTGCTCTGGGCCTACGGCCTCTCGGGCCGCAACAGTTTCGCCCTGGCGGATCTCGCGAACGCCGCGAGCCACTTCACGCCCGCGCAGCAGAGCGGGATGTTTGCGCTCGTCTTCCTCGGCTTCGCGATTCTCGCCGGCCTGTTCCCGTTCCACACGTGGGCGCCCACCGGCCACGTGGCCGCGCCGACCGCCGCGTCGATGCTGCTGGCCGGCGTGGTGATGAAGCTCGGCGCGTACGGCTGCCTCCGCGTGGCGCTGCCGCTGTTCCCGATGGGCTTCGCCTACTGGCAGCCGGTCATCGCCTGGCTCGCCATCGCGGGCATTCTCTACGCGGGGCTCGTGGCGCTCGTGCAGGAGGACTTCAAGTTCGTCATCGGCTACTCGAGCGTGAGCCACATGGGCTTTGTGCTGCTCGGCCTCGCCGCCGCCAACGCGCAGGCCGTCAGCGGCGCGGTGCTGCAGATGTTTTCCCACGGCGTGATTGCCGGCCTGCTCTTCGCTGTCGTCGGCCGGATGGTCTACGACCGGACGCACACGCGAAAACTCGCGGACCTCCGACAAATGCCACTGCACCGGCTCATGCCGTTCGCCGCGCTGACGTTTGTGCTGGCCGGTCTCGCGTCGATGGGCATGCCGGGGTTCAGTGGCTTTCCCTCGGAGCTCACGATCCTGATCGGCACCTGGAAAACCTCGCCGTGGTGGGCGGCCTTTGCCGCGGTCGGCGTGTTGATCGCCGCGGCCTTCACGCTGCGCGTGGTGCAGGTTGCGTTCTTCGGCACGACCGATCGTTCCGTCGCGGCGCCCGCCGGCTCCCGGCCCGGTCATCACCAACCGCATGATTTTCCGCCCATTTCCTGGGCCGAGCGCGCTGGCGCGCTGCTGCTGATCGCCGCCACCGTCTACATCGGGTTGAAGCCGGATGTCCTGCTCAACTGGATCACGCCGGCGCTGCAGTCGCCGCTGATGCAGACCGTGCTGAAGGGAGGCGCGCCGTGAACGTGAATTACTCCGAACTTTTCCGCGCGCTGCTGCCGGAAACGGCGCTCGTGGTCGGTGCGCTGCTGGTGCTCGCCGCGGACCTGGTCCTCGGCCGCACGCGCACCTACGGGCAACGGCTGCGGCTCTCGATCGCGCTCGCGCTGGTGGCGGTGCTTGCCGCCGTCTGGGGCAGTTGCATCGCCGGCGTTGACGGCGACGCGTTCCGCGGCGTGCTGGTGCTCGACACGCTCACGCTCGTGACGCGCATCGGCGTCCTGCTGCTCGCCGCGCTCACACTGGGTGTGCTGACCAGCACGCGGCTCCGTCATCCCACCGAATACGTCGCGATCATTCTCCTCGCGACGTGCGGATTCAGCGTCATGGCGGCCGCCCAGCAACTGCTCGTCGCGTTTCTCGCCCTCGAGCTCGCCAGCCTCTCGCTCTACGTGCTGGCCGGTTTCGACAAGACCCGGCCCGAATCCGCCGAAGCCGCGCTGAAATATTTCCTCTTCGGTGGCATGTCCGCGGCGTTCCTGCTCTTCGGCTTCAGCCTGATCTACGGGCTCACCGGTTCGATCGAGTTCGCCGAAATCGCGCGCCAACTCCGGGGCATGCCCGCAAACACGCTGCTGGTCGTCGCGCTCGTGATGGTGCTCGCGGCGTTTGGCTTCAAGGTCGCGGCGGCTCCGTTCCACCTCTGGGCGCCCGACGTCTACCAGGGCGCGCCGGCGCCCTCCGCCGCCCTCGTGGCCTCGGCTTCGAAACTCGCCGGGTTCACGCTGTTCGGCCGGATGCTGTGGGTCGGATTCGCGCCGGCGGCGGGCAGCCCTCTGCCGGGCGGCCATGAAACCCCGGGCTGGCTCTTCGTCGTGGTGGTAATCTCCGCCGTTTCGATCCTGCTGGGCAACATCGCCGCGCTCGCGCAATCGAACGTCCGCCGGCTGCTCGCCTACTCTGCGATTGCGCACGCCGGCACACTGCTGCTCGGCGTCGTCGCGGCCGGCAGCGTCGGCCCCGCGCCGCTGTTCTACTATGCGGCGACGTACGGCTTGGCGACGGTGGGCGCCTTCGGCGTGATTGCCGTCGTGGCGAGCGCCGGCCGCTGCGAAGCCCTCACCGATCTCGCCGGGCTGCATCGCCGCTCGCCGCTCCTCGCCGGCTGCCTGCTCGTGTTCATCCTGTCGCTCGCCGGGATTCCACCGCTCGCCGGATTTTTTGGAAAATTCATCGTGTTCGCCGTCGCACTGCGAATCAACGGCCTGGCCGGACCCGCCGGCTGGCTCGCCGTGCTCGCGATCGCAATGAGCGCGGTGGGACTCTACTACTATCTGTTGATCCTGAAGCAGGCGCTCGTGGTCCGTGGCAGTGCTGAACGCTCAACCGCGATTCCGGTGCCGCTCGGTGCCGCGATCGCCCTAGTCGTTGCTGCGGCGCTCATCATCGCGTTGGGCGTGTTTCCGTCGGCGGTGCTGGACCTGATTCAGTAAGCCCCTGCGCTGGAGGGCCCGCCTCTGGGCGGCCGCAATCTGGCGGGGGACGACGGCATGGAGTCCGTCCCTCCTTCCACGCACCCGGTGGCGAGGCCCGCGCATCTGTCCTCTCGCCAATATCTGCGCAGTAAACCGCATCGAACGCACGGCGCGGAATCGGCCGCAACGGTACGCTCGGGCATGGCCAATCCAAACGATCGTGCGTCGGGCAACGCCCCCGGCCGTTACTACGTTGATGCCAGCTGCATCGATTGTGACCAATGCCGCGCGATGGCACCGGAACTCTTCGGACGCAATGAGGATACCGGGCTGGGATTCGTCAAACGCCAGCCCTTGACCGAGGACGAATTCGCCCTCGCGGAAGAGGCGCGACTCGCCTGCGGCACCGACTCGATCGGCAACGACGGCGCCTGACCTCGGACTGCGGCGCAGCCGGCGGCGGCGTATTCATTTTTCCGCCACGCCGAGCTCGTCCGCCACCGCTGCTTATCGGTTACGCAAAATATGAGTACCAATCGCCAACCCATGCGAGGCAGCGCCGGCGATTCCCTGCCATCATTTCCCGCACCACGATGAGCGAAGTTCTCACCGCCGATCTAATCTACATCTTTGCCTTCTGTCTGGGCGGGCTCGCCTTCGCGGTCGGTCCCTTCGTCCTGGTCTATTTTCTCTCGCCGCGCTGGACGCGCAACACCGTCGCCAAGACCGGCCAGGCCATCGAGTGTGGCATGGATCCGATCGGCGATGCCTGGATCCGCTACAGCGCTGTTTACTACCTGTACGCCCTGGTGTTCGTCGCGTTTGCCGTCGACGTCCTTTTTCTGATTCCGGTCGCGCTGGTTTACGGTCGGGAGTTCGCCCTGCGTGATCTGGTCGAGCTGACGATCTTCGTGGGAATCCTCTCCCTCGTGATCGTTTACGCCTGGAAAAAAGGAGTCTTCGAATGGAAACGCCGCTGAACGCCCAAGCCACTTCACAGAAGCTCGCGAAGGCCACGGATAAGACGGCCCTTCCGTTGGCCCGCGGTGTTCTTCGCAGTCTTCTGTTCCAAACCTTTTCACAGAAGATAACGAAGGCAACGAAGCGAGGCAACGAGCCTGCGTGTGTTGGTCTTCTTCGTTCCCTTTGTTGCCTTCTGTTCCACGGCTTGGCTTCCGCCCGATGAGCACCCAACCCGAAATACCGGTCGAGTGCTCGCAGATCGCGAAGTTCGCGAAACTCGACGACCTGCTCGCGCTCGGCCGCGCCAATTCGCTCTGGCCGCTGACCTTCGGACTCGCCTGCTGCGCCATCGAGATGATGGCCGCCGGCATGGCCCGGTTCGACCTCTCGCGCTTCGGCGCCGAGGTGTTCCGCCCGTCACCGCGGCAGGCCGACGTGATGATCGTCGCCGGCACGGTGAACAAGAAAATGGCGCCCGCGGTGAAGCTGCTGTACGACCAGATGCTGGAGCCGAAGTGGGTCATCGCGATGGGCAACTGCGCGCTTTCCGGCGGCCCGTTCGTGTATCCCGGCCAGTACGCGGTCGTCGAAGGCGTCGATAAACTTTTCCCGGTCGATGTGTACGTGCCCGGCTGTCCGCCGCGTCCCGAGGCGCTGATCGAGGGTATTCTCAAGCTCGAGGAAAAAATAACCGGCAAGCGCCGCTTCCCGGTCGCGCAGTTGAAGGAGACCGCTTCGTGAGCGCGCTGCTGGAAAGACTCATGCCGCAGTTCGCGGCGCTGATCGGGCCGGAGGCGTTTGCCAGACATGCCGCCGTGGTCGCCGCCGCACACGCTGCCGCCGCTGCCCATGCCGCCGCAGTTGCGCAGGCGGCGGCCGCCGCGAAAGTCGCGGCCGCCACAGCACCGAAGCCAGCGGTAGTTGTGCCTGTAGCCGGCCTCGCCGAGGCCGGTCGGCCGGGGTCAACGACCCCGGCTGCAACACCGCCAAAACCCGCGACACCCGCTGCTCCCCCCGCGCCACGACCCGCGGCGCCGCCAGCACCACCACCTCCGCCACCTTCGCCGCTGCAAAAAACGGACCACGCGGCCGTAGGCTACGATCTCGACGCCACCGTGGCACCGCCGCAAGTCGTCGAGGCCGCCCGGCTGCTCGACGCGCAGGGTTTCTCGCTCGATGCGCTCACCGGCGTCGACTGGATCGCGCAGCACCAGATGGAAGTCGTGTACGACTACTTCCATCCGACCGAGCAGCTCCGCGTCGTCGTCCGCACCCGCGTGCCGCGCGCCGAACCGAGCGTACCCACCATCACCTCGGTCTTCTCCGGTGCCAACTGGCACGAGCGCGAGACGCACGACTTCTTCGGCATCACGTTCACCGGTCATCCGAACCTGAAGCCGTTCCTTCTGCCCGAGGACGCCGACTTCCACCCGCTGCGAAAGGACTACGCGCCATGATCGCGGAAAAACAGCCGATCGAAGCGGCGGAGGTACTCACCCCCCACCTCGAGCCAAGCCAGGCAGCGACGCCTCCCACTGCCGCCGTGTCTGCCGCGCAGGGTTCACCGGAGACGTTCACGCTCAATCTCGGTCCGCAACATCCCGCCGCGCACGGCGTGCTCCGCGTCCTGATGACGATGGACGGCGAGTGGATCGAGCGCGCCGAGCCCATCATCGGCTACATCCACCGGATGCACGAGAAGATGGGCGAGAACCGCACGTGGGCGAAGTTCCTGCCGAACACCAGCCGGATCGATTACCTCTCGGCCATGCACTACACCCACGCGTTCGTGGGTGCAGTCGAGCGGGCGATGAAAATCGAAGTGCCGCCGCGCGCGGAATACGCCCGCGTCATCACGTCGGAACTCAACCGGATTTCCAGCCACATGGTCTGGTGGGGCGCGCTGCTCCTCGACCTCGGCGGGTTCACGCCGATCCTTTACGCCTTCGACGACCGCGAGAAAATCCTCGATCTGCTCGAGGGTCTTTGCGGCGCCCGGCTGACCTACTGCTACTATCGCTTCGGCGGGCTCTACAACGACGTCGACGACGCGTTCCTCCAGGGCACGCGCGCCTTCGTGCAGCACCTGCGGCCGCGGCTGCAGATGTACCGCGACCTCGTGACCGACAACGTCATCCTGCGCCAGCGGCTCACCGGCATCGGCGAAATCAGCGCGGAGATGTGCCGGAAGTATGGCGCCACCGGTCCCGTCATCCGCGGCGCGGGCGTCGCGTACGACGTCCGCCGCACCGAGCCGTACTCGGTGTATCCGAAACTCGACTTCAAGATTCCGACCTACCCCGAGGCCGACTCGATGGCACGGTACCTCGTGCGGATGGACGAAATGGAGCAAAGCCTCCGGATCATCGAGCAGGCGCTCGACCAAATCCAGCCCGGCCCCTTCATCGCGCCGAAAATCCCGCGCGTGCTCAAGCTGCCGGTCGGCGACACTTGCTACGCCGTCGAGGCGGCGCGCGGCCGGTTCATGGTCCGCATCGTCAGCGACGGCAAGGAGCAGCCTTACCGGGTGAAGCTGCGCACGCCATCGTTCTCCAACCTCAGCCTCTACGAGGAAGCCAGCCAAGGCATGATCCTGCCCGATGCGCTCGCGATGATGGGCAGCCTCGATCTGGTCATCCCCGACATCGACCGATGAATCCGTGCGTACAATCGCCGAAGCGTAGCCACGAGCGTGAGCGCGTGGACGTGCCATCCGCTCGCTCACGCTCGCAGCTACCTCGCTGACCCGGGATTCCGATGACCTACCTCTCCCTCGAGCCCATCCGGATTCTGCTCTACCTCGTCGGCATCTGCGCGTTTGTCGGCGGCAACGCCGCCTACCTCGTGCTCGCCGAGCGCAAGGGCGCCGGCCGGATCCAGCGGCGGCCCGGTCCGAACGAGGCCGGTTACGCGGGCGTCCTCCAACCACTGGCCGACGGGCTTAAGCTGCTCGCCAAGCAAATCCTGGTGCCGCCGGGCACCGACTCGCTGCTCTTTCGCATTGCGCCGCTGATGGTCATGGCGCCGCCGCTGATGTGCCTCGCGACAATCCCGTTCGCGGAGAAGCTCGTCGCGCGCAACCTGAACATCGGGCTGCTCTTCGTCTTTTCGTTCGGCTCGATCAACGTGATGGCGCTGATGCTGGGCGGCTGGGCTTCACGCAACAAGTACTCGATCATCTCCGCCGCGCGCGTGGTTTCGCAGAGCGTCGCCTACGAGATTCCGATGCTGCTCGTGGTGATCACGATGCTGATGGTCACCGGCACGCTCGATCTCAACGAGATCATCAAGCAGCAGGCCGGCGCGCTCTGGCACTGGAATCTCTTCAAGGTCTGGGTGAACCCGCTGATGCCGGTGACGTTCGTGATTTTCTTCATCTGCATGCTCGCGGAAACCAACCGCGCCCCGTTCGACATGGCGGAGGCCGAGAGCGAACTCGTCGCCGGCGCGTTCACCGAATACGGCGGCATGGGCTTCGGCGTGTTCTTCATGGCGGAATACGCCAACATCGTCGTCGGGTGCTGCCTCGCCACGGTGCTGTTCTTCGGCGGCTGGCAGAGCCCGATTGGTGCGCTCTCCGGCGGGCTCTGGGGCCTCGGCTGGTTCCTCGCGAAAACCTACGCGCTCATCCTCACCGTCATCTGGGTGCGGTGGACGTTTCCGCGGACGCAGTTCTACAAGCTGCTGAATCTCTCCTGGCAAATCCTGATCCCGATCTCCCTGTTCACGCTGCTGCTGACCGGGGTGATGATGAAGCTGCCGCTGTTGTGGAAGTAAAGCCCGCCAACCCATGAGTCTCGCCACCGCAGTTCGCGAAACATTTTCCGGCTTCAAGAGCCTGCTCGTCGGCATGCGCATCACGGCGCGCGAGGCGACGAAGCCGATCATCACGGTCCAATACCCGCGCGACACGCTGAAGATGCCCGAGCGGTTCCGCGGTCATGTGAAACTCGTGCTCGATCCGGTGACCGGCAAGGCGCGCTGCACCGCCTGCGGACTCTGCGCGCGCGCCTGCCCCAGCGGTTGCATCGTGCTCGACGGCGTGAAGCGCGAGGGCGACAAGCGAAAATCGGTTTCCAAGTACGAGCTCGATTTCACGAAATGCAGCCTCTGCGGCTCGTGCGTCGAAATCTGCGCCAGTGACGCGCTCGAGTTCTCCAAGGACTACAACGTCGTCAGCCTCGACAAATCGGACTTCTCGCACCTCGACCTCTACCAGCGAATCGAGGCCGAAGCGAAAAAATGGGCGAACGCTCATCCCGAGGCGGCAGCCGCAGTGGCGGCGCCAACACCGGTGGCGACTCCGCCGACCGCGACCTCGCCAGCGACGGCGGCTTCCTCGCCCGCCGCACCGGCGACGCCTGCCGCGTAAAATCCCAAACGCCAAAAAACCACCAATGAATAATGTCCCAATGACTCGTCTTGTGATTTGGGATTTTTTTGGGATTTGGACGTTTGGCGTTTGGGATTTTTCCGTCCAGCCATGACCCCCTTCCCCTTCGCCCCCTACATCGTCGCCGCGGTCTTCGCGCTCGCCGTTGGCGCGACCCTCGGCGGCGCGTTGATCGCCGTCCTCACGTCGCGGCTGATTCGCGCGGTCTCCGGGCTGATGGTCTGCTGCCTCGGGCTCGCGGGACTCTACTACTTTCTGAACAGCCCGTTCCTCGCGCTGATGGAGATCCTGATCTACGTCGGCGCGGTGTGCGTCACGATCGTCTTCGCGGTGATGCTCGCCGAACCCGATGAACCGCCGCGCCGCCAGGGCGCGCGCGGCTGGCTGTGGACGGGCGCAACGGTCGCCGTCTCCGCCGTGGTCGGCGTGACGCTCGCTCGGCTGAGTCTGCAGGGACCGTGGCCGACCCTTCCCGCCACCCTGGCAAGCGACGGTTCGGTGGCCGCGATTGGCCGCGCGTTGCTGACGACGTACAGCCTGGCGTTCGAAGTCATCTCGCTGCTGCTGCTGCTCGCCATTCTCGGCGCACTCGTCATCGCGCGCAGCGGCCGCAAGTCCGCCAGCGCCTCTGGAGGGACGACCTCCGCGTCGTCCCCATCGCGGCCGGGCCAGAGCCCGGCCCTCCAGCAAACCCCGGCAAAGAAGGAACCGGCGTTGGAGGTTGTAACATGAATCCGCTCCATCTCCACGAGCATCCCGCGATCTACCTCGTGCTCGCGGCGCTGCTGCTCGCGATCGGCATCTTCGGGTTCCTCCACCGTCGCACGCTGATCGGCATGCTGATTTCCGGCGAAATCATCTTCGCCGCCGCATCGTTGAATTTCATGGCGGTCAACCGGTTCTTCGCGCCCGACCCCGCCGTCGGCCAGATTTTTGTTCTGTTCATCATGGGTCTCGCCGCCGCGGAGGTGGCGATCGCGCTGAGCATCATCATCGCCGTGTACCGCAACTATCGCTCCATCGCTTCGGCGGAGCTTTCCGAACTCAAGGGATAGCGCGTGCAAGCCACGAACGACATTCGCCTCCTCCTCGCGCTGGTCACGCCGTTGATCGGCGCCGGGCTCATCATGGCCGTCGGCAAGAAGCCGAACGTCCGCGAGACCGTCTCGCTCGTCACCGCGCTGCTGCTCGCCGGCCTCGTGGCCTGGCTCGTCCCGGCGGTGACGCGCGGGGAAACGCTGCACTACACGCTTTTCGAACTGCTGCCGGCCAGCCTCGCCGCCAACCTCACTGCCGCCACCACCGCGACCGCGCTCACCATCGCCCTGCGCGCCGATTCGCTCTCGATGATCTTCGCGGTCGTCGCGTCGTCGCTGTGGGTCCTCACGGTCTTCTACTCGGCCGGCTACATGCGCGGGCTGCGCGAGCACGCCCAGACGCGGTTCAGCGCCTGCTTCGCCCTCGCCCTGTTCGGCGCGATCGGTTGCGCGTTCGCCGACAATCTCCTGACGCTGTATCTGTTCTACGAGGTGGTCAGCATCTCGACGTATCCGCTCGTCGCACACCACCAGGACGCCGAGGGCTACGCGGGCGGGGAAAAATATCTCGTTTACCTCACCACGACCGCGAAGGCGCTCATCCTGCCGGCCATGGTCCTGATATTCGTGCTCTCCGGCACGCTGGACTTCGCGAACAACGCGCACACGGGCATCCTGCCGGCCACGGCGCACAACACCGTCATCACGATCCTCTACGCCTGCTGCATCGTCGGGTTCGCGAAGAACGGCATCATGCCGTTCCACCACTGGCTCCCGGGCGCGATGGTCGCGCCGACTCCCGTCAGCGCACTGCTGCATGCGGTCGCCGTGGTGAAGGTCGGCGTGTTCTCGACGGTCCGCGTGATGCTCTACGTGTTCGGCGTCGACACGATGCATCGGCTGAATCTCGGGCTGCCGACCGCGTACTTCGTTTCGATCACCATCCTCGTCGCCTCGATCATCGCGCTGACCAAGGATAACCTGAAGCTGCGGCTCGCCTACTCCACCGTCAGCCAGCTCTCGTACATCATTCTCGGAGTCGCGCTGCTGACGCCGACCGGGGTCGAGGGCGGACTCGTCCACATCGCGAACCACGCGTTCGCCAAGATAACGTTGTTCTTCTGCGCCGGTGCGATCTACGTCGCCTCGCACAAGAAGAACATCTCCGAGATGAGCGGATTGGGCCGCGTGATGCCATTCACCTTCGGCGCGTTTGCGCTCGCCTCGCTCGGCATGATCGGCGCGCCGCCGGTCGGTGGGTTCATCTCGAAACTCTACCTGCTCGTCGGCGCGATGGACGCCGGCACGATGGGCATCATGCTCGTCCTCATTGCGAGCACGATTCTGAACACGGCGTATTTCGCGCCCGTGGTTTACCAGGCGTTCTTCGGCAAACTGCCGCCAGCATGTAGGGCGGGGTCTCCTGACCCCGCCGAGGCGGAAGAACGGCGGGGTCAGGCGACCCCGCCCTACAACGAGGCGCATGATCACGGCCACACCTCCACTGCACCGGGCGGCGAGGCGCCGCTCGCGATGGTGATTCCGCTCTGCATCACCGCCGTCGCCTCGGTGGCCCTCGGGTTCTATCCCGATTTCTTCATGCATTTCGCGCACGCCGTGCTGCCTTAACCCTCTTTCAAAAAATCATGTTTGGGCGACACGGAGTTCACCGAGGAGGCACAGAGGCCACAGAGGTTTGTCTCCGTGAGCTCTGTGCAACCTCTGTGCCCTCTGTGTTCCCAGCATCACTCCCATGAATCTGGTTCGCCTCATCGATTTTCTCCGCGACCGGCTCAAGACCGTGATCCGGCTCTGCTGGGTCGTACTCGGACTGCTGGTCGTGATCGACGCGATCCCGCTGCTGGTCGACAAGCACCATGCGCACACGAGCGCCGAGAAATTCCCCGGCTTCTGGGCCGCGTTCGGTTTCGTCGCGTGTGTCGTGATCATCCTCGCCTCAAAGGCCTTCGGGCATGCGGGCATCATGAAGCGAGAGGACTACTATGATGAGTGAGCTGTTTCCCACCGCGCTAGCAGCTCTGTCCTCTGACCTCCGGCCTCTGTCCTCCGGCTTCTGGCTGCATCCGGCCCTCGTCCTGCTCGGCGGCGCCGCGCTGCTGCCGCTGGTGCCAAAGCGCGCGAAGCTGCCGTACCTGATCCTGGTGCCGGCGCTGTTGTTTGCGCGGACGCTGGCGTTGAGCAAAGGCGTGTTCGGCGAAGTCTCGTTCCTCCAGTTCACGCTGACGTTCGGCCGCGTCGATTCGCTGAGCCTGATTTTCGGCTACATCATGGCGGTGGCGTGCTGCATCGGCACGCTCTACGGCGCGCACGTGAAACGTGACGTCGAGCACATCGCGGCCTGGACCTACGCCGCCGGCTCCCTCGGCGCGATCTACGCCGGCGATTTGCTCACGCTGTTCCTCTTCTGGGAGGTCATGGCGTTCTCCTCGGTTTTCCTCGTTTGGTTCCGCGGCACGCCCCAGGCGGTCAACGCCGGGTATCGCTACCTGCTCGTCCACGTCACCGGTGGCGTGGCGCTGCTGGCCGGCATCATGCTGCACGTCCACGCCACCGGGAGCTGGGCCTTCGACCACTTCGACATCCATCACCCGACGCTCGCGATCTGGCTGATGGTGGCCGGCGTGATGCTCAACGCCGCCGTGCCACCGCTGCACGCGTGGCTGCCGGACGCGTATGGCGAGGGCACGTTCAACGGCTCGGTCTTCCTCAGCGCGTTCACGACGAAGACCGCGGTCTACGCGCTGTGCCGCGGGTTCGCCGGGATGGAAATCCTCGTCGTGCTCGGCGTCATCATGGCGCTCTACGGTGTGGTGTACGCCGTGCTGGAGAACGACTGCCGCCGGCTGCTCGCCTACCACATCATCAGCCAGGTCGGTTACATGGTGGCCGGCGTCGGCCTCGGGACCGAAATGGCGATCAACGGCGCCTGCGCGCACGCCTTCGCTCACATTCTCTACAAGGGACTGCTCTTCATGGGCTGCGGCGCGGTGCTCCACATGACGGGCGAGAGCAAGTTCACCGAGCTGGGCGGCCTCTACAAGAAGATGCCGTGGACCTTCGTCTTCACGCTGATCGGCGGACTTTCGATCTCGGCCTTCCCGCTGTTCAGCGGATTCGTTTCCAAGTCGATGATCGTCAGCGCCGGCTTCGAGGAGCACAAACTCTGGGTCGGCTTCCTGCTGATGCTCGCCTCGGCCGGAACGTTTCTGCACACCGGCTTGAAGGTTCCATACTTCATCTGGTTTGGGAAAAACCACTGCAAGCCGGCGACCTGGGCGCGCGCCGCCGAGCCACCGTGGAACATGCACGCGGCGATGATCATCGCGTCCGCGCTCTGCATCTTCATCGGCTGCTACACGCCGTACCTGTATCGGATGCTTCCCTACCAGGAGGCCGCGATGGAATACGCCACCGTCGTCTACAGCAGCTACCACGTGATGGAGACGCTGCTCATCCTCTGTTTCACCGGCGTCGGCTTCTTCCTCCTGCTGAAGAAACTCGAGCCCGTCGCGACGATCAGCATCGACCTCGACTGGCCCTACCGGATGGGCGGCCGCGGTTTGCTCTGGCTCGCGCGCAAGCCGGTGCAGCTCGTCGACAACGCCGTGGGCGAAATCTACCGCGCCGGCGGCCTCGTGCCGCTGATGCGCTCGGCCCGGCTCGTGAACCGGTTCGACAATGTCGTCATCGACGGCGTGGTTGACGGCATCGCGAACGCGTTTCGCTCGTTCGGCAACAAGCTCCGCGGCGCGCAACGCGCGCGGCTCCAGGAAAACCTCGCGCTCACCTTCGCCGCCGCCGCCGTGGTGCTGCTGGCATTCGCCCTCTGGTTCTGACCCGAACGATTCAAACCATGGAACACAGAGGACACAGAGGATGCACAGAGAGCACAGAGGTTGGCCTCTGTGACCTCTGTGTCACCTCTGTGAACTCTGTGTTCCCAAACGAGTCTTCATGAGTCCCACTACCGCCAATTTTCCTTTCCTCAGCGTGCTGATCTTCAGCCCGGTGGCGGCGGTCGTCGTGCTCGGCTTCCTCCGCGACGCCCGGCTCCAACGCTGGTGGACGCTCGTTTTCACGACGGCCGCCGCATTGTTCTCGCTGCTGCTGCTGCCGCGTTTCGATTCGGGCACGCACGCGTTTCAATTCGCCGAGCGCGCCGCGTGGATTCCCTCGCTGAAGATCAATTACGTGCTCGGCGTCGACGGCATCAGCCTGCTGCTGGTCCTGCTCACCACGATGATTACGCCGCTGTGCGTGCTGGCGTCGTGGAACTACATTCAAAAGCGGATCCGGGAATTCCTGATCGCGCTGCTCCTGATGCAGACGACGATGATCGGCGTCTTCTGCGCGCTCGATACGATTCTCTTCTTCACCTTCTGGGAGGCGATGCTGATTCCGATGGCGCTGCTGATCGGCATCTGGGGCGGCCCCCGGCGCGTGTACGCTTCGCTCAAGTTCTTCATCTACACGATGGCCGGCTCGGTCTTCCTGCTCGTCGCACTGATCGCGCTGCGGCTGAAGACCGGCTCGTTCGACCTCGTGGCGGCGATGGGCCAGCCGTACGGCCACACGTTCCAGGCGTGGGTGTTCGGGGCGTTCTTCATTTCGTTCGCGATCAAGGTGCCGATGTTTCCGTTCCACACGTGGCTGCCGGCCGCCCACGTGGAGGCGCCGACCGCCGGCAGCGTGCTGCTCGCCAGCATTCTGCTGAAAATGGGCACCTATGGTTTTCTGCGGTTCGCACTGCCGATCACGCCGGCCGCCGTGCAGACGTTCGGGCCCGCCATCATGTGGCTTTCGGTCGCGGCGATTCTCTACGGCGGCTTCGCCGCCCTCGCACAAACCGACCTGAAGAAGCTCGTCGCCTACTCGAGCGTGAGCCACATGGGATTTGCGACACTCGGCATTTTTGCCCTCAACGCCGGCGGCGTCGAAGGCGCCACGCTGGTGATGATCAATCACGGCATCACGACGGGCGGGCTCTTCATGGTGGTCGGGCTCATCTACGAGCGGCTGCATACGCGCGAGCTCG
>Ga0080064_1002997_pt1 | contig 26213 bp, 24 predicted proteins | sample Subgrocontami54m_FD_69260 | JGI IMG/M metagenome (GOLD analysis project Ga0080064, IMG submission 69260) | Subsurface groundwater microbial communities from S. Glens Falls, New York, USA - GMW46 contaminated, 5.4 m (SPADES assembly) (version 2) ...
AAGCTCAAGGCGCGAATACGCGAGCTGACCCGTCGTACGAGAGGCCACCGTTTGTTGGATATCGTGGCAGAGCTGAGAGAAACCCTGCTTGGTTGGAAAGCGTACTTCGGCATTGCCGAAGGGCTGAGTCCTCTGCGCGACCTCGACAAATGGATACGACGCAAATTACGCTGTTACCACTGGAAGCAATGGGGCCGGGCGGGATACCGGGAACTGCGACGACGCGGGGTGAGCGTGCGAGAAGCATGGCACACCAGCAAGTCGGCGCACGGACCGTGGCGCCTGTCGCAAACCCCAGCGCTTGCGCTGGCACTACCGGCGCGATACTTTAGCAACTTGGGGCTGCCGAGTTTGGCAGCGAGATAACAATTCAATTCATCGAACCGCCGTGTACGTGATCCGTATGCACGGTGGTGTGGGAGGGAGGGGCCGTGAGGCTTCTTCCTATCCCGATTAGGCCCAATAGACATGCTGCCACTATATTGCTACCATGCAATATATGCCGGTTGTTCTTCTCGTTCGTGCTAAGGAAATTCGCGACGATGGTTCGATCATCGAAATCGTCGTTTGGGAATTGTCCGAGCCTCTGACCCCGAGTACGCACCGGTATAAGTACCGCCTCTACTATGGTTCTGCCGGGGTGAGTCGAGTGCGGTACGACAACGAGCGCGGCAAAGGCGATCACAGGCACATTGGGGAACGTGAGGAAGAATACGTCTTCGCCACACTCGAACAACTGCTTGAAGATTTCAGGCGCGATGTCGAGAACTGGAGGTAGAGCATGAAGGCGATCATTGAAGTAGCGCGTAAAGGTTCGATATTTCGCACTGCGGCGCAACAGCTTGCCAATGCCCGGCAAGGGCAGACACCGGACTTCCGTCTGAGCTTTGAATCGGCCCGCTCACTTTTCGCGGAGTTGACCCCTGCCCGCCTGGATCTCCTTGATACGCTGCGTCGAGTTGGCCCCTGCAGTGTCTACGCTCTGGCAAAGGCGGCCGAGCGAAACTACTCGAACGTCCACACCGACGTTTCGCGGTTGGAAGAACTTGGCATGATTGAGCGCTCAGAGGCTGATGCAATCTCGGTACCGTTTGAGTCCGTCGAGATTCTTGTCCCGCTCGCTCAGGTTGCATAGCGGTGTGGGCGCCGAACCATTTGTTCCTGCGGACGGGCCGCCAGCACGGTGCCAGTGCAATCGCCATCGAGGCCCGCCGCAGAACAACACGTTATACCTTGGGAGATCAAGTGGGAAAGTCGCTTCGTTTCATTGACTTGTTTGCCGGCCTGGGGGCTTCCACTTAGCGCTTAAGGGGCTGGGCCACAAATGCGTCTTTGCGTGCGAGATCAATAAAGACCTAGCGGCCCTCTACGAGAAGAATTTCGGCCTGCGTCCGCACGCCGACATCAGGACGCTCGATATCCCGTCCGTTCCCGACCATGACATCCTGTGCGCGGGCTTTCCCTGTCAGCCGTTCTCAAAGGCCGGCGACCAGCAAGGCTTGGAATGTCCGCAATGGGGCGATCTGATCGACTATCAATGTGTTTGTAGCGGGCCATGATGCGTGCCTCCTTCGCATCCTTATGACCTTCGCATTGCCTCGCCGGTTCAGCCGTGGCAAGATGATCGGATACTTTTTCTACAACCTCGTTCGGTGTCAGATTGCGCCCGTTCCACACATTCGTGGTACGATGTCCTCATGCAAGTCGCATCCGGTACAGTAATTGACGGTAAAGTCGTCGTTGAAGGCCTCTCTCTGCCAGAGGGAACGGCCGTGACTGTCCTCGCGCGTGGCGATGAAGCGCTGGTGAAGCTTGCGCCCCAAGAGGAAGCTGATCTTCTTGCTGCCCTAGACGAGGCCGATCGAGAAGAAGGTATTTCTGCCGAGGAGCTTTTTGCTCGGCTTCGCCGTTTCGGCTGATCTAGTCGCTCAGCGTCAGGGTTAAACCTCGCGCTCAGCGAGAGATCGAACGAGCAGCAAAGTGGTGGGCAATCAATCGACTCGCCGCTCTTGGCGCAGTACGCATGGATGTTGAGGCTGCCTTAGCATTGCTCGCTGAAGAACCTGGTATTGGCGCCAGGGTGAAAACTCCGCGTTCCGAAGTAGTCCGAAGGCTTTACCTTCCACGCGTGGGATATTTCGTCTACTACCGAGTCCGCGGGAAATTTCTTGAGGTTGTTGCATTCTGGCATTCGAGGCGTGAAGAAGGTCCTTCGCTCTAGAAATATGACGCCGAACAACACGTTGCAAGGGACGCGCATCATCGCTCATCACATCTTTCGATATCGTACTTTGCGCGACCTTGAACGCGATCGTTGGGCGTGATCGAGACGATGGACGATTGCTGCATCGATAAGGCCGGTGTCGTCGAACGGCTGCGCGAGCGCCAAACGGCGACTCTTCGCGCTGTTCTGCTGGTGAACGCCGGGATGTTTGTCGTGGAGCTGGTGTCTGGCTTGCTTGCGGGGTCCGTGGCCCTGCTCGCCGACTCCCTCGACATGCTGGGCGACGCTCTTGTTTATGGTTTCAGCCTCTATGTCGTCGCGCGAGGACCCGTCTGGAAAGCGCGGGCAGCGGTGGCGAAAGCAGCGGTGATGGGGCTGTTCGGCGTGTTCGTCTTTGGGCAGGTCGTGTACAAGCTCCTTTATCCTCAGCTCCCGGCGTTTGAGACTATGGGTGCCGTGGGTACGCTCGCGCTTGCCGCGAACGGCATTTGCTTCGCCATGCTTTGGCGCCACCGCGCCGAGGACATCAACATGCGGTCAGTCTGGCTGTGCTCAAGAAACGACCTCATTGCGAACGTCTCGGTGTTGCTGGCTGCGCTGGCGGTGTGGATGACGCTTTCGCCTTGGCCGGATATTGCAGTTGGTGCGCTTATCTGCGCATTGTTCCTTCGTTCGGCGTTTCTTGTTGCCCGTGAAGCGCGTGGCGAGTTGGTGCTGAATACGGCTATCGCATGCAGCGGACGCGCCGGGGCGCGCCGCTGATCCGATTACGGTTCACCGCGCCGGAGGAGCAACTCGCGCACCGGCGCAAACGTGCGGCGGTGAACAACGGATACGCCGTGCTCGCGCAGCGCCGCCAGGTGGGCTGTGGTCGGATATCCCTTGTGGCGGTCGAATCCATATTGCGGATGCGCGCGGTGCAGTTCCTTCATGATTGCATCGCGCGCCGTCTTGGCCAGTATCGACGCTGCGGATATTTCAGCGACCGTGCTGTCGCCGCGCACAATCGCTCGCACGCGATGAGGTATGGCCGGACAGTAGAGGCCGTCCACCAAAACTTCCTGCGGCATCAGTGTGAGATTTTCCACCGCGCGCCGCATCGCCAGCAGCGTTGCCTGCAGGATGTTGAGCGCATCGATTTCCTCGACCGAAGCGCCGGCCACCGCCCACGCAAGGGCGCACTGCTTGATCTGCAGCGCCAGCGCTTCGCGCCGTGCTGCGCTCAGTTTCTTGGAATCGTTAAGCCCGGCAATCCCGTGGCCAGCGCCGAGTATGACCGCAGCGGCGATCACCGGTCCCGCCAGCGGCCCGCGCCCTGCTTCATCGACGCCGCAGCACAGGTCGTCCCCGCCCTGCCCGCTCATGCTTCGAGCAACGGCAGCACCGCCAGCGCCGCCCGGCGCGCCGCGCCCCGCTGCAGGCTGGCGCTCATTGCCGCGAACTTCCGCTCGAGACGGCTACGCACCGGTTTATCCCCGAGCAGATTGAGCAAAGCCTGGCACAGGTTCTGCGGAGTGGCATCGTCCTGGATTATTTCCGGCACCACGAACTCGCCGGAGAGAATGTTCGGCAGGCCGTAATACGGCAGGTAGCCCCTGCGTTTCAGCAGCCAGCTGGCCGCCGCCATTTTGTAGGTGATCACCATCGGCGTGCCGAGCAGCGCCGCCTCGAGCGTCGCGGTGCCCGAAGCGACCAGCGCAACGTCGGCGGCAGACATCGCTTCGTGCGCGTGGCCAAACATAACCGTCAGCGGCAGATCGGCAGCCTGATTGCGATAAAGCGCAATTTCGAACATTTCGCGCGTCTCGCGTGTGGCAAGCGGCGCCAGAAACATCGCCTGCGGCAGACGCGCGCTGACCCGTTTTGCGGTCTGGATGAAACAATCCGCCATGTACTCAAGCTCGCTTTCACGGCTGCCGGGCAACAACGCGATTACCGTTGCCTGCGGCGGCAGCTTGAGCTGCGCGCGTGCTGCGGCGTGTTGCGGCACTCCGTCCAGCAGGTCGGCCAGCGGATGACCGACGTGAACCACGTCAACCCCGGCTTTTTGGTAGAGCGGTTCTTCGAAGGGAAACAGCGTCAGCATCCGGGAGACAGCGCGTTTGATCTTTTCGATACGCTGTTTGCGCCACATCCAGATGGCAGGGCTCACGTAATGGACTGTCGGAATCCCGTTCTCCTTAAGGCTGAGTTCAAGCCCCAGGTTGAAGTCCGGCGCATCGATACCGATGAACAAATTCGGCGGGTCGGCGAGAAAACGCCGGCGCAACTGCCGGCGAATGCTGACAAGCTCCGGGAGACGGCGCAATACCTCGATATAGCCGTGCACCGCAAGTTTTTCGAGCGGAAACAGCACCTCCATGCCGGCGGATTTCATGCGCGCACCACCGATGCCGACGAATTCAAGCTGCGGCATGAATTCGCGCAATGCCAGCATCAACTGACTGCCGAGCAGGTCTCCGGACGCTTCGCCGGCGACTACGCCGATGGTACGGCGAAGCGGCCGCTCAGCGGATGATGCCACGCGTGGATTGCTCGAGAAAATCGAGCAGCTGCTGCAGTTCGGGACACTCGCGCACCTGAGACGCAATTTCGCGCCTGGCCTCCTCCAGCGTCTGTCCGGATTTGTACAACGTCTTGTAGGCGCGCTTGATGCGGGTAATGGCATCCGCCGGAAAGCCGCGCCGCTTCAGGCCCTCGGCGTTGATGCCATAAGGCTTCGCAGTATTGCCGGAGGCGATCACAAAGGGCGGGACATCCTGCAGCACGACTGTACTGATGGCGGTAATGCTGTGGGCGCCGACGCGGCAGTACTGATGCACCGCGGTGAAGCCGCCGAGCACCGCGTGGTCGCCGACGTGCACGTGTCCTGCCAGCTGCGAACAATTGGCGAATATGGTGTGATTTCCGACCTGGCAATCGTGAGCGAGATGCACGTAAGCCATGATCCAGTTGTCATTGCCCAGCCGGGTGACCGCGGCGTCCTGCGCCGTGCCGCAGTTGAAAGTGCAGAACTCCCGGATCGTATTGTTGTCGCCGATCTCGAGCCGGGTCGGCTCGCCCGCGTATTTCTTGTCCTGCGGCGCCGCGCCCAGAGACACGAACTGAAACAGGCGGTTGTTGCGTCCGATACGGGTATGGCCGGTGATGACCGCATGCGAACCGATACTGCAGCCGGCGCCGATTTCCACATGCTCGCCGATGAGCGTATACGCGCCGATTTCAACATCGTCGGCAAGCTGCGCCCCGGGATGGATGATGGCGGTGGGATGTATCACTGCGGCGGCTTCAAATCTCCGGGCTCCGGGGCACTGTCGCTGTCAACCGAACGCAGCGTGCACATCAGGTCGGCCTCGGCCACCACCTGGTCCGCCACGCGGGCCTGCGAGGAAAACCACCAGATTCCGCGCGTATAGCGCTTGATTTCGGCATTCAGCACGAGCGTGTCGCCGGGCACCACCGGTTTCTTGAAACGGGCCTTGTCGATGCCGACGAAATAATAGACCGATTTTTCATCGACCCGGTGGCTATGGGCCGAGAACGCGAGGATCGCTGACGCCTGCGCCAGCGCCTCGATGATCATCACCCCCGGCATCACCGGATGACGCGGAAAATGCCCGGCGAAAAACGGCTCGTTGATGGTGACGTTCTTGATCGCGACGATGCTCTTTTCCGGATCGCAGGACAGCACCCGGTCCACCATCAGGAACGGATAGCGGTGCGGCAGGCATTCGAGTATGCGGCGTATGTCCATGCTGTTGTTCATGAGTGATTCCCCTGCGCTTTGGCCAGCCTGCGTTCCAGTTCACGAATCCGCGCCGCCAGATCGTCGATCTGTCTCAGGTGCGCCGCATTCCTGCGCCAGCGCTGATGGCTTGAAAACGGATAAAAGCCGGTATAGGTTCCCGGCTCATCGATTGATTTCATAATGACCGTCCCGCTCGAGATTATCACGTGATCGGCAATGGTGAGATGGCCGAGGATTATCGCCGCGCCGCCGAGCATGCAATGCCTGCCGATTCTGGTGCTGCCCGCAATGCCGACGCATCCCGCAATCGCGGTGTTGGCTCCGATCCAAACGTTATGCGCGATCTGGATCTGATTGTCGAGCTTGACCCCGTCCTCGATCACCGTATCGTCGAGCGTGCCACGGTCGATAGTGGTATTGGCGCCGATTTCGACATCATCCCCGATCACCACCCTTCCGGTCTGGGGGATCTTTCGCCAATTGCCGTCTTCCGGAGCAAATCCAAAGCCGTCGGCCCCGATCACCGCTCCGGAGTGCACTATGCAGCGCGCGCCGATCCGGCACTCATGATAAACCGTCACGTTGGCGTACAGCCTGCTGCCCGTGCCAACACTTGCGCCGTCGCCGATGTTGCACCCCGGGCCGATGCTCGCGCCCGCCCCGACGTGCGCCCCTTTTCCGATTACCGCGCAGGCGCCGATGGCAGCGGATTTCGCGATGCGCGCCGACCTGTCCACCACCGCTGACTTATGCGCTCCGGGCTTAACCGCGGCGGCAGGGTTGAGCAATGCCGCAACCCTGGCGAAATAGGCATAGGGATTGGCGCTGATGATGCGTGGCAGGCTGCTGGCGGTGCGCGCCTCGGGTCCGAGAATGAGCGCTCCTGCGTGTGTCTGGTTCAGTTGCGCCAGATAGCGGGACTGCGCAACGAAGGCGATATCCGTGGACCGGGCAGACTGCAGCGTCGAAACCTGATGTATACGGACCTCGGCATTCCCGATCAACTCGCCCCCGAACCGCCTGGCGATATCGCCGAGCTTGAATGATCTGGATTTGCGCTTGTTCACAGTCGCGCTTTCGGCGCAATCCGCCCCATGACTTGCCTTCAACTTCTGCAGCGCCCCGGCAGCAACGCTACTTGTCGGTGGCCAGCGCTTTCAGAACCTTATCCGTGATATCGACGCGCGGGTTGCGGTAGACCGCTTCCTGCAAGATGAGATCGAACTTTTCCGCCTCGGCGATCTGCTTGATGACCTTGTTGACGCGCTCGTACAGCGCCGCCAGTTCCTCATTGCGGCGCAAATTGAGATCCTCGCGGAATTCCCGCTGCATACGCTGAAACTCCCGTGTCTGGCGGCCGAGTTCCGTTTCTTTGGCGCGGCGGTCGGCCTCACTCATCGTCAAACCATCTTTTTCGAGCTGCCCCTGCAGCGACTTGACCTGCTGTTCGATTTTGCGCAGTTCCTGCTCGCGTGGCGCAAATTCCTTTTCCAGCTTCTTGGTGGCTCGTTCGGCCGGTGCGGATTCGCGATTAATGCGGTCGGTGTCTATAAAGCCGAATTTGATGTCCGCGGCCTGGGCATAAGCGCCAAGGCTGAGAACCGCCAGTGCGGCAGTGAGTATGAGTGAATGGATAAACTTCAAGTTTGTCTCCTATTATCGGCCCGCGCTCGTACCGGTGCGCTTCAGCGCAATCAGAATTGCGATCCGAAAGTGAATTGGAAAATCTGCGTCTTGTCTCCATCGTGGCGCCGGAATGGCTGCGCCGCGCTGATCCTGATCGGGCCGAACGGCGAAATCCACAACACTGACAATCCGGCCGCAGCACGCACTTCGCTGAAGGCAAGGGACTCACCGGCCAAGCCGGCATCGACGAACGCGCCGAGCCGCACCGATTTATCATTTTCCAGACCCGGAAACGGAAACATCAACTCCGCGCTGCCAATCAGCTTCTTGCTGCCGCCGGTCGGCTCGCCGTTCGCATCCTTGGGTCCAATGGTTGCGGTGTAATACCCTCGCAGCGAACCGATGCCCCCAACGTAGTAATTACGAAAGAATGGCAGCGGTTTGCCGCCGAAGCCGTTGCCGTAGCCAACGTCGGCGTAAAGCTGGAGCGTGTAATTACGCGTCAACGGAAAATATCTCTGGTGCAGCGCATTGGCTTTGTAGAAGCGCAGAGTGCCGCCGGGAAGGCCGGACTCCAGAAATGCGCGGGTGACGGCGCCGCTGGTGGGATAGATTGCGCTGTCCCGCGTGTCGCGCGCCCAGCCGAGCGTGCCGATAATCGAATCGTTCTTGTTGCCAAATGTATTTACATAGCTGGTTATGCGCAGCGGGCTGTCCTCGAACGTCGTGATGTCGGTTTTTTCGTAACCGATTCCAAGCGTAATCGTATCGAGATCGGTATACGGCACGCCGATGCGGAACTGGCCGCCGAGTGTCGAAGTGCGGTACTGGCCGATGGAAAGCGCGGTCGGATCGACGTTGCGCTTATAGAGGTCAAATCCCCTGCTCACGCCGTCCACGGTCCAATACGGTTGCGTAAATGACAGCGAGTAGACGGTATTGATCTTGCTGGTATTGACCTGCACTCCAAGATGATTGCCGGACCCGAATATGTTTTGTTGAGTGATGCCGCCGCTGAAAACCACGCCTTCGGAACCGAATCCCGCACCCAGCATGATGTTCCCGGTTGGTTTCTCGACAACGCCGATGTTGAGATCGACCTGGTCGGTCGTGCCAGGCACCGACGGCGTCTCGACATTGACTTCGGTGAAATAGCCGAGTCGATCGATGCGCTGCTTTGATTTGGTGATACTGTTCGCCGAGTACCACCCGCCTTCGAACTGGCGCATCTCGCGTCGGATGACTTCGTCCTTGGTGCGAGTATTGCCCGCCACGTTGATACGGCGAACGTAGACTCTGCGGCCGGGATCGATGAAAAAGGTGAACGCGGCTTTTCGATTAGCCCGGTCCAGGTCGGGAACCGCATTTACATTTGCGAATGCGTAGCCGTCATTGCCGAGCCGGTCGCCGATAGCCTTGGTTGACTCGGTAAGCTTGGCGCGCGAAAACACTTCGCCTGCCCGAAACTTCACCAATTTGCGAATTTCGGCCTCCGGAACCAGCATTTCACCGGCGAGTTTGATGTCGGAAACGATATACTGAGGTCCTTCATTGACGCCGACAGTGATATAGACGTCTTTCTTGTCCGGCGTGATCGAGACCTGCGTCGAGTCGATGTTGAACTCGAGGTAGCCGCGATCGAGATAGTGCGAGCGCAGCGTCTCGAGATCGGCGCTCAGCTTCAGCTTGGAGTACTGGTCGTCCTTGCTGAACCAGGTCATCAGCCCGGGCGTGCGCAGCTTGAACAGCCCGACCAGATCTTTTTCCTTAAACACCTGGCTGCCGATAATGCTGATCTGCCGGATCTTTGCAACCACGCCTTCGGTAACGTCAAACCGCACTGCAACGCGGTTGCGTTCCAGCGGTGTGATCGTGGTCGTGATCTGCGCCGAATACAGGCCGCGGCTTATGTACTGGCGCTTGAGCTCCTGTTCCGCCCGGTCGAGCAGGCCTTTATCAAAAATACGCCCCTCCGCGAGCCCGATCGATCGCAGGCCTTTGAGCAGATCGTCCTTGTTGAACTCCTTGGCGCCCAAAAACTCGATCTGCGCCACCGAGGGTCGCTCCTCCACCACCACGATCAGTACGCCGTTTTCGACTTCAAGACTGACGTCCTTGAAAAAACCGGTGGCATAGAGGGATCGGATCGCCTGCGAAGCCTTATCCTCGGTCATGGTCTCGCCGACCTTGACCGGCAGGTAGCTGAACACCGTTCCCGCCTCCGTGCGCTGTATGCCTTCGATACGAATGTCCTTCACGACGAACGGATCGAACGCATGCGCCGCGATGACGGGCAGGACGCCAAGTAAAAAAAACAGGCATCTAAGCAGACGCATCTGGATTAGCCGTAAATCAAGCGGTTGATATCGTTATACAACGCAAAAGCCATCAGCACGAACAGAAACGCCATTCCGATGCGCTGTCCCGTCTCGATGGTTTTGTCGGAAACCGGGCTTCCCTTCACAATTTCGACCATATAATACATCAAATGCCCGCCATCCAATAAGGGTATCGGCAGCAGATTGAGCACGCCCAGGCTGATACTGATGAGCGCGAGAAACAGCAGATAGGAAAGCCACCCTGTCTGCGCCGACTGTCCCGCGTAATCGGCGATGGTGATCGGACCGCTCAGATTTTTAAGCGACACCTCGCCTGCCAGCATTTTGCCCAGCATCCTGAGGCTGAACACCGAAGTGTCCCAGGTTTGCTCCAGCGCCTTGCCAAAGCTGGCCAGAGGCGAATAGCGAACCTCCACCTGATATTTCCGCATCACATCGCGGTCGACGCGCGGCGCCGCGCCGATGCGGCCAATGCGTCCGTCCTTTTCCACAATTGCATCCGGTGTCACTGCGATTCGCACCGTGCCCCCTGCCTCGCGCCGCACCGAAAACACCAGTTCGCTGCCGGGATTACCGCTGACGGCAGCGACGACCTGATCCCAGCGCGTCACCTCTTTGCCGTTGATCGCGACGATCTCGTCGCTCGCTTTCAGCCCGTCACGCTCGGCAGCACCTCCCGCCAGTATCCGGCCGATCACGGGGGGCAGCGGCGGTTGCAGACGCGCGAAACCCACAGCGCGCAGGAAATCACCGTCGAGGTCGGCGGCGCCGAGTCGCGACAGATCGAGCTTACGCCACGCAATCTCGCTGCGGTCGTTCTGGACTTCCAGCATGACCACGTTTTTTTCGACGGCATGTTTAAGCAGCACCCAGCGGGCATCCTGCCACGTGGTCACCGGCTGCTGTCCGATTTTAATGATGGTTTCGCCGGTCGCGAACTGTGCAACGGCAGCCGGTGAACCGGATGTCACGGTGCCGATCACCGGCCTCATCCCCGGGATACCGTGCATGTAGATTAACCAGTAGAGGAAAATCGCCAGCAGAAAATTGGCGGCGGGGCCGGCCACCACGATCAGGCAACGGCGGAAAACCGGCTGACGGTTGAATGCGCGCGGCAAATCCTGGGGTGCTACCTCGCCTTCGCGCTCGTCCAGCATTTTGACGTAGCCGCCGAGCGGAAAAGCGGAAATCGCCCACTCGGTCTGATCACGGCCATAGCGGCGGGACGCCACGACACTGCCAAACCCCACCGAGAATCTCAGGACTTTGACACGGCACAACACCGCGACAAGGTAGTGCCCGAATTCGTGCACCACGATCAGCAGGCCGAGCGCCAGTGCAAACGCCAGTATTGTGGTCAGCAGAGTCATGGCAGGCTGCGTCGCGCCGCCTGGCGGGCTGCGACGCGCTGGGGATGCCGGACGGCGACGACCGCGTTGCGCTTCAGCCACATCTCGGCGCAGTCACGAGCGCGCCGGTCGGCGCTGAAAACGTCTTCCAGATTGTGCATCTTCGCAACGGCGATTTCGCCGAGCGCATGCTCGATCAGTACCGGAATTTGATCGAACCGCAGCTGTGACGCAAGAAAAGCCGATACCGCCGCTTCGTTAGCCGCATTAAGCACGGCCGGCGCGTTGTCACCGGCACGCAGCGCTTCACGCGCCAGCCTGAGGCACGGAAAACGGACGTGATCCGGCTCCGAAAAACTCAGCTTGCCCAGCGCCGCGAGGTCGAGGAAATCAACTCCTGCCTCAATTCGCTGCGGGAAACCCAGTGCGAACGCAATCGGAGTACGCATATCGGGATTGCCGAGCTGGGCCAGCACCGAGCCGTCGACATATTCGACCAGCGAGTGAATTACGCTCTCGGGATGCACCACGACCTTGATTCGTTCTTCCGCCGCATTGAATAGCCAGTGGGCTTCGATGATCTCCAGGCCCTTGTTCATCATGGTGGCGGAATCGACCGAGATTTTCCGCCCCATCACCCAGTTGGGATGGGCGCATGCCTGCTCCGGTGTGACATAGGCCAGGCGCTCGAGCGGCATGTCGCGGAACGGGCCGCCTGATGCCGTCAACAGAATGCGGCGCACGCCTGCGGCCGTGGTATCACCGCTGTATCCCGCGGGCAACACCTGGAACACCGCGTTGTGCTCGCTGTCGACCGGTATCAGGGTCACGCCGCCGCTGCGCACCGCGCTCATGAATACCGGCCCGGCGCTCACCAGCGCTTCCTTGTTGGCGAGCAGTACCCGCTTGCCGGCCTGCACCGCCGCCAGGGTTGCGCGTAAACCGGCGATGCCCACGATTGCGGCCATCACCGTGTCAGCTTGCGGCAGGGCGGCGATCCGTTCGAGCGCCTGCTCGCCGCACAGCACCTCGGTCGAGCTGCCCGCCGCATGCAGCCTGGCCGCGAGCTGTTCGGCGCTCCTTGCATCGCCGACCACCGCATATTGCGGCTCGAACTCGGCGCACTGACCGAACAACACCTCGATGCGGCGATGGGCGCTAAGCGCGATCACTTTGAAGCCTGCGCGATGCCGCGCGATGACATCGAGCGTGCTGACACCGATGCTGCCGGTGGAACCGAGAATAACGATATTTCGGGATGCGCTCATGAAAACCCTAGATGAACATCAATGCCGCCAATGGCAGCGCGGCAATAATGCCGTCGATGCGGTCAAGCATGCCACCGTGTCCGGGGAAAATGCCGCCGCTGTCCTTGACCCCGGCGCTGCGCTTGAGCCACGACTCAAGCAAATCCCCGCTAACGCCGAGCGCCGTCATGCCGGCAAATCCGGCAATGACGAAGGCCAAATCGCGCACCGGAAACACCAGGAAATACAAAGCCAGAGCATACACTGTGACGGCAGCGAACGCACCGCCCACGCCTTCCCAGGTCTTGCCGGGGCTGATCACCGGCGCGAGCTTGTGTTTCCCGATCGCACGGCCCACAAAATATGCCGCGCTGTCGGCTATCCAGATTACTGCCAGCAGCGCCAGCAGCAATCGCGCATCATTCTGCAGCCGCGCCAGCGCGAGCCAGGCCGGCAGCAGCACCACCAGCCCGGTGGCAGCCAGCGCGAAGCGCCGCCGCACCGTGAGTCTTAGCCATAGCCAGCACGGTACGATGACACACCAGAACGCGATGGCAAGTATATAGACGGCACGTTCCGGCAGCAGCACTGCGCTTGCCGAAAATCGTGCCCCCGGAATCGCCGTCAGCCACAACCACGCGTACCCGGCCAGCAGCGCCAGCAGAAACGCCGCTTTCGCCCCCCGGCCAATGCCGGCCAGTCGCGCCCATTCGTGGCCCGCCACCAGCAGGGGCGCGATCAGCACAACGCACCACCAGGAATTCGGCAGCAGAAACATCGCTGCCAGCAGCAACGGCAGCACCGCTGCCGCCGTCAGTATGCGTAATTTAAGCATCGGGGGGCGGTTACGAACCTGCCGCTATCCGCCCTCCGACCTGTAGCGAAGCTCATTCTCGACGACTTCGGCCTGCACCTGCTCACTGGTACGCCCGAAGCGGCGCTCGCGCTGCTGGTAGGAGGCTATTGCCTTATCGAGCGCCTCTGCATCGAAATCCGGCCATAACGTATCGGTGAAATACATCTCGGTGTAGGCGAGCTGCCACAACAAAAAATTACTGATGCGCTGCTCTCCCCCGGTTCGAATGAATAAATCCGGTTCCGGCGCGTAGGCCAGCGACAGATACGGCAGCAGGTCAGCCTCGGAAAATCCCGCCGCCAACTGCGGCCGGACCTTCAGCATGCGGGTAACCGCCTGAATCATGTCCCAGCGCCCACCGTAATTGGCGGCCACCGTCAGCGTCAGTCGGTTGTTGTCACGGGTAAGCTGCTCGCCCTCGGCAATGAGGCGGGTGAGTTGCGGCTCGAAACGCGACAGATCGCCGATCACTCTGAAGCGGATGTTGCTCTCATGCAGTTTAGCCACTTCCTGCTCGAGCGCGTGCACGAATAACTGCATCAGAAACGAAACCTCATCTTCCGGGCGGCGCCAGTTCTCACTGCTGAACGCAAACAGCGTCAGGTATTCGACGCCCTGGCGCACGCACGCCTCCACTGTGGCGCGCACAATTTCAACACCACGGCGATGACCGGCAACGCGCGGCAAATAGCGCTGCTTGGCCCAGCGGCCGTTGCCATCCATGATGATGGCGATATGACGCGGCACCGCGCACCTCGCAGGAATTGCAATTGTCGGAGCAGAGATTGACACGTATGCCCGCTATACTGCGATCAGATCGGCTTCCTTGGCGGCCAGCGCCTTGTCGATCTCGGAGATATAACGATCGGTGAGCTTCTGCACTTCGTCCTGCGCGCGGCGTTCGTCGTCCTCGGCGACCTTTTTCTGCTTGAGCAGTTCCCTGAGATGATTGTTGGCGTCGCGGCGGATGTTGCGCACCGCGACTCGCGCGGTTTCGGCCTCGCGGTGCACCACCTTGACCAGATCGCGGCGGCGCTCCTCGGTCAGCGTCGGCATCGGCACGCGCACCGTTTCCCCAACGGTGGACGGATTGAGGCCGAGGTCTGATTCCCGGATCGCCTTCTCCACCACGCTCGACATTTTCTTGTCCCACGGAGTAACACCGATGGTGCGCGCATCGAGCAAGGTCACGTTGGCGACACCGTTGATCGGTGTTGGATTACCGTAGTAATCAACCAGCAGGTGATCGAGCAGGCCGGTATGGGCACGCCCGGTGCGGATTTTCCCGAGATCGGTTTTGAGCGTCTCGATTGTTTTTTTCATTTTCTGCTCGGCGGATTTCTTGATATCGGCGATCATATTGCCTCCCCGCTAATAATGCACGAGCGTGCCTTCGTCCTGTCCGGTGACGACGCGCTTGAAGGCTCCCGGCTTCAAAATGCTGAATATGTTGATCGGCAGCTTCTGGTCACGGCACAGCGTCAGTGCCGTAGCGTCCATAACTCTCAGTTGCTTGACTATTGCTTCATCGAAGGTAATGCTCTGGTAGCGCACGGCATCGACGTGCAATATCGGGTCTTCGGTGTAGACGCCGTCGACCTTGGTCGCCTTGAGTACCAGGCTGACGTTCATTTCCATGCCGCGCAGCGCTGCCGCCGTGTCGGTGGTAAAGAACGGATTGCCGGTACCGCCGGCGAAGATGACGATCTTGCCTTCTTCGAGATAGCGCATCGCCCTGCCGCGGATATAGGGCTCAACCACCTGCTCCATATTAAGTGCTGACTGCACGCGGGCCACCAGGCCGATGCGGCGCATCGCATCCTGCAGGGCAAGCGCGTTCATCACGGTTGCGAGCATTCCCATGTAGTCAGCGGTGGCGCGGTCCATGCCGGCTGCCGCCGGCGCCACGCCGCGGAAAATGTTGCCGCCTCCGATAACCACCGCAATCTCGACGCCCAGTTTGGCCACTGCGTCGACTTCGGAAACTATACGCTCGATGGTGGGCCGGTTGATGCCGTAACTGTCCTCGCCCATCAGCGCTTCGCCGCTGAGCTTGAGCAGGACGCGCTTATAGGCCGGCACCTCCGACATCTAGGCGTTCACCGAATTCGCCATCACCGCAGCAACGGGATCATCGGACTTTTTTTCCAGGCCCTCCCCCACGAAATAGATGCGGAACGCATGCACTTTGGCGTTTTGCTCCGCGAGCAGTTTCTCGACTGTCTGATCAGGGTTCTTGACGAACGCCTGGCCGAGCAGCGTTACCTCCGCCAGGTATTTGGCGATACGGCCTTCAACCATCTTGGCGATTATGTTATCGGGCTTGCCGCTGCCCTGCGCCTGCGCGGTGTAGATGGTGCGCTCCCTGGCGATGACCTCAGGCGGCACCTGCTCCGCCGCAACGCAAAGCGGGCGGCTTGCTGCGATGTGCATTGCGAGGTCCCTGCCGAGTTGCTCGCTACCACCCGAAAAATCGACCAGTACGCCGATTCTGCTCCCGTGCAGGTAATGACCCAGCCTGCCCGTGGCGTTCAGGCGCGCGAAGCGGCGCACGCTGATATTCTCGCCCAGCTTCATCACCAGTGCCTGACGCGCGGCGTCCACCGTGCGTCCATCGCCGGCGGGCCCCTGCAGCAGGGCTTCAACTTCCGGCGCCCCGCCCGCCGCCGCCGTCGCGACGATTTTCACGAAACCGGCGAAGTTCGGGTCCTTGGCCACGAAATCGGTCTCGCAGTTGACCTCTGCCAGTACGCCGCACTTGCCGTCGGGGCTGATGAACACGCCAACTGCACCTTCGGCTGCGGTGCGGCCCGCGACCTTACTCGCCTTGGCGCCGCTCTTGATGCGCAGTACTTCCTCGGCCTTTTTTACGTCGCCGTCTGCCTCGGCAAGCGCTTTCTTGCATTCCATCATGCCGAAGCCGGTCGCCTCGCGCAGATCCTTGACCATCGCTGCAGTTATTGCTGCCATGCCTGCTCCAAAACTTGAAAAAGGGGCTAACGCCCCTTTTTTCTCGGGTAAATCATCAAGCGGGTGTTGCGGCGCCAGTTTCGTCCTCGACAAATTCCTCGTCGCTGACAATTTCCTGCACCACCTGATTGCGGCCTTCCAGCACTGCGTCAGCAATACCACGCGCATACAGCCGTATCGCCCGGCTTGAATCATCATTGCCGGGAATCACGTAATCGACTCCTTCGGGATTATGATTGGTGTCCACCACTGCAATGATGGGAATGCCCAGCGTTTTCGCTTCCGAAATCGCGCCTTTGTGATATCCGATGTCGATCACGAACATTGCATCCGGCATCCCGTGCATGTCCTTGATGCCTCCCAGGCTGCGTTCGAGCTTTACCATTTCGCGCTGGTAATAAAGCGCTTCCTTCTTGGCCAGTTTGTCGAGCGAACCGTCCTGCGCCATCGACTCCATCTCCTTCAGGCGCTTGATCGACTGCTTGACCGTCTTGTAGTTGGTGAGCATGCCGCCCAGCCAGCGGTAATCGACATAAGGCGAGCCGCAGCGCAGCGCTTCCTCCTTGATCGTTTCACGCGCCTGACGCTTGGTGCCGACAAACAGCAGTGTGCCTTTATTGGCGGTCAACTGGCGCGCAAACTTGAGCGCGTCCAGGTAAAGCGCCAGCGTTTTTTCGAGATTGATGATGTGAATCTTGTTGCGATGGCCGAAAATGTAAGGGGCCATCTTGGGATGCCAGTAGCGGGTCTGATGTCCGAAATGGACGCCGCACTCCAGCATTTCGCGCATGCTAATCGTCATACTTTCTCCAGTTAGGGTTAAGAGCCTCAGGCTCTGACCTCCATCCGCCGGCCTACACTCGTCGCCGAGCACCCTGACTATGGCGGATGTGTGAATTTTCGGTCTGAAAAGCCGTAAAGCGCTTGTTTCAAACCGATCGCTAATTGTATCATCTTTAATGAGTTTCGCTCAACCAAGCCGGACGAAATCCGGTGCGACCGGCTCCCGCGGCGGCTACGCTAGCGGCGTGGTCGTTATGAATCGCCTGGAAACTGGCTTAGAATCCGCTTCTTTTTGAGTTTGGATAACCGCCCGTGTATCGCACCCCCGCAGTCATGAGCGTCGATGTCAAGTCCCCGGAAGAAATCGCCAAAATGCGGGTCGCCGGGCGACTCGCCTCGGAAGTGCTTGATTTCATAGCGCCGCACGTTTGCGCCGGCATTACCACTGGCGAACTTGATCGCCTGTGCCACGAATATATGGTGAATGTGCAAAAGACGGTGCCAGCCCCGCTCAACTACGCGCCGCCGGGCTATTCGCCGTTCCCGAAATCGATCTGCACCTCGGTCAATCACGTGGTTTGCCACGGCGTGCCGGGCGACAAGACGCTCAAAAATGGCGACATTATCAACATCGACGTTACCGTCATCAAAGACGGCTATCACGGCGACTCCAGCCGCATGTACTACGTCGGTCAGGCGTCGGTACAGGCTCGCCGCCTGTGCGAAATCACCTACGAATGCATGTGGCGCGGTATTGCCGTAGTGCGCGCCGGCGCGCAACTCGGCGATATCGGCCACAGCATCCAGAACTGTGCCGAGAAACACGGCTTTAGCGTCGTGCGCGAGTTTTGCGGACACGGCATCGGCCGCAAGTTCCATGAGGAACCCCAGGTATTGCACTACGGGCGTCGGGGCACCGGCCTGGTGCTCGCCGCCGGCATGACCTTCACCATCGAACCGATGATCAACGCGGGACAGGCCGAAATACGCCAGCTGGCCGACGGCTGGACCATCGTCACCAAGGACCACAGTCTTTCGGCGCAGTGGGAACACACCGTGCTCGTTACCCTCAATGGTTTCGAAGTGCTGACCCAGTCCGGTGGCTCACCGGCGCCGCCGGAATTCGCCATACAGCAGCATGGCTAGCATGCCGCAACCGGCCGGCGCGGCCCTATCTGAATCGCCGCCGGGAGCACGCTGGAAATCCCGCCTCAACCAGCAGCGCCGGGCACAGGAGTTGCGCTATTTCGAAAATCGCTCGGCGAGCGGACTGCTGCGCGGCCATAGCCGGCTGATCGACGCTCAGCTCGCAGCGGTGTGGCGGCATCTTGAAATGCCGCCGACAATTGCCCTGGTTGCCGTCGGCGGCTACGGTCGCGGCCAGTTGTTCCCCTATTCGGACATCGACCTGCTGGTGCTACTGCCGCCCACGACCCAGTTGAATCCGCAGCATAAACTCGAGCAATTCATCGGCATGTTGTGGGATATGGGCCTCGAAGTAGGCCACAGCGTGCGTAGTGTGGACGAGTGCGTTGCGCTGGCGGCTCAGGACATTACCGTGCAGACCAGCCTGCTTGAAACGCGCCTGCTCACGGGTGAACGCAAGCTGTTCCGCCGTTTCGAGAGAGAATTTGCGCGCGCGTTCGAAGTGCAGCGGTTTTGCAAAGCGAAGCGGCTCGAACAGGAACAGCGCCACGAGCGCTACCGCGATACCAACCTCGAGCCCAATATCAAGGAAACAGCGGGCGGGCTGCGTGATCTGCACAATATTCTGTGGATCAGCAAGGCGGCGGGCATCGGCGACGGATGGAGCGATCTGGTAAAAAAGGAGATCATCACCCGCCGCGAGGCCGCGCAACTGCGTCTGCACGAAACGTTCCTGCGCAATCTGCGCATCCAGCTCCACTATCTGGCGCGGCGGCGCGAAGAGCGACTGGTGTTCGACGTGCAAACCGCGCTCGCGGCACAGATGGGTCTGCGCGATACTGCGCACCGCCGTGCGAGCGAACATCTGATGCAGCGTTTCTACCGCACCGCCAAGGAGATCAGCCAGATCAATACAGTGGTGCTGCAGAATCTCGACGCCCTGATTTTTCCCCCGCGCGCTCAGGCGACGCAAAAACTCAATGTCCGGTTTCAGGTCCGCAACGAGCTGCTTGAAGCGCGCGATGAAGGCCTGTTCCGGCGCTCGCCCGGCGCGATGCTGGAGGCCATCTCGCTGCTGCAGCAACATCATGAACTGAAGGGCATGACAGCGTCCACGCTGCGCGCGTTATGGCGCGCCAGCAGCCAGATCAACCGGGCATTTCGCGCCGACCCGGCCAACCGCGAGCGGTTCATGCAAATCCTGCGCAGTCCGACACGCGTGCTGCGCGCGCTGATTCGCATGAACCAGTGTGGACTGCTCGGCCGTTATATTCCCGCATTCGGTCGCATCATCGGGCAAATGCAGCATGACCTGTATCACGTCTACACCGTCGATGAGCACATCCTCAAGGTCGTGCGTAACCTGCGGCGCTTCGCGGTGCTCGATCTCGCGCATGAATTTCCGCTGTGCAGCCGGCTGATGAGCGATTTTGCCAACCCGGAGCTGCTCTTTCTGGCCGGGTTGTTCCACGACATCGCCAAGGGCCGCGGCGGCGACCATTCTGTTCTCGGCAAGGCCGATGCGGCGCGTTTCTGCCGTGACCACGGACTGCCACGCGATGATGTCGAACTCGTGGTGTGGTTGGTCGAAAATCATCTGAACATGTCGCACACCGCCCAAAAGCAGGATTTGTCGGATCCCGGGGTGATCGATGCCTTCGCCGCCAAGGTCGGCACCGACCGGCGCCTGGTGGCGCTGTATCTGCTGACTGTGGCCGATATCCGCGGCACCAGTCCCAAAGTCTGGAACGCGTGGAAAGGAAAGCTGCTCGAAGACTTGTTTTTGGCAACGCGCCGCCGCCTGAGCGGCGATACGCGCTCGCTCGACAGCAGCCTGCAGCAACGGCAGGACGCAGCCAAGGCGAAACTCAGGCTATACGCAATCAGCGAGCAGGCTCACGAAAAACTGTGGGCGCAGCTCGAGGTCTCGTATTTTCTGCGCCACGGCCCCGACGAAATCGCCTGGCACACGCGCCTGCTCAACTATCGCGTCGATAGCGATGCGCCGGTAGTCAAGACACGCCTTTCGCCGGCCGGAGAAGGTCTGCAAGTCATGATCTATGTGCGCGACCAGAAAGACCTGTTTGCGCGCATCTGCGGCTTCTTCGAGCGCAGCAGTTTTTCGATTATGGACGCAAAAATCTATACCACGCGGCATGGCTACGCGCTCGACAGTTTCGAGATCAGCGATCCCTACAACAGAAAGCCGCAATACCGTGACATGGCGGGCTACATCGAACATGAACTCGGCCAGCGCCTGCTCAACCAGACCCCGCTTGAGCCACTCACACAAGGTCGAGTCAGCCGGCAGCTCAGGCATTTCCCGATCACGCCCGAGGTCAGCATAGAGCCCGACGAGCGCGGCGTCTACAAGGTGCTGCAGATCATCGCCGGGGACCGGCCTGGGCTCCTGTCGCGGGTCGCGCGCTGCCTTGTCAAATACGGGATTAATCTGCACAGCGCAAAAATCAATACGCTGGGCGATCGCGCCGAGGACGTTTTCCTGATCAACGGTGCCGCGCTCGGCGATGCGAAGACCGTGGTGCAGCTTGAAAGCGATCTGGTGCAACAGTTGCAGGGGTGAAAGAGCAGTGAAGGGTGAAGGGTGAAGGGAACACCCTTCACGCATTCACTTTCCACTTCTCACACGTCAAGCGGCGGCGAATCAGGGAAAAGCACCTCGGTAAATCCGAAGTGGCTGAAGTCGCGTATCCGCATCGGATACAGCACACCGATCAGATGGTCGCATTCATGCTGCACCACGCGGGCATGAAAACCCTCCACGCTGCGGTCGATCACCACGCCGGACGCGTCAAAGCCCTGATAGCGCAATCGCGCGTAACGCGGCACCATGCCGCGCAGGCCGGGCACTGACAGGCAGCCCTCCCAATCCTCCACCAGCGTATCGCCGAGCGGCGTCAGGGCCGGATTGATGAGCACGGTATGGGGCACCGTCTCGGCGTCAGGATAACGCGGGTTGTGCCCGACGCCGAAAATCACCACCTGCAAATCGACGCCGATCTGCGGCGCCGCCAGACCGGCTCCGTTCAATGCCAGCATCGTGTCCTGCATATCCTCGAGCAGCAGGTGCAGTTCGGGACTATCGAAGCTGTCGACCGGGCGCGCCCTTACAAGCAGCCGCGGGTCGCCCATTTTCAGTACCGTTTTAACCGCCATCGACCCGCACCAGTTTTTCAAGTATCGCCCGCACCCGCTTCATCCCCTGCTCGTGCACCGCGGTAATATCATCTGTGGCGATACCCAGGCGGCTGCTGCCCCGGCCGGCAGCGTAATTCGCCACCAACGCAATCGCGGCATAGCACAGGCCGAGTTCGCGGGCGAGCACCGCCTCAGGCATGCCGGTCATGCCGACCATGTCGGCGCCATCGCGTTCGAGCCGCTCGATTTCGGCGGCGGTTTCCAGGCGCGGCCCCTGGGTTGCCGCATAAACGCCGCCGTCGATCAGAACCTCGCCCGCCTGCCGTGCCGCCTTGAGGCACGCGGCGCGCAGCGCCGCGCAATAAGGCAGCGTGAAATCAACGTGGCGCACATCACCGTCCTCGCCCGTGAAGTAGGTGCCGGCGCGGCTGTGTGTATAGTCGATGATTTGATCCGGTACCGCCAGTGCGCCCGGGACCAGATCGCTGCGTATGCCGCCGACCGACGCAATCGATACCACGTTATCCACGCCCTGGCCGTGCAGCGCCCAAAGGTTGGCGCGATAATTGATCTGATGCGGAGGAATGGCGTGGCCGTAGCCGTGGCGCGCAAGAAACACCACCTCATGACCCGCCAGGCGGCCGAAGAGGAGCGGTCCTGAAGGCTCGCCATGGGGCGTGCGCACCACTTCGCGCCGGGATATCTCCAGGTCGGCGAGCTGCGACAGTCCGCTGCCGCCGATAATGGCTAGCATTGTTCCTTGACCGCGTAGATCGCGGGCAGGTTCCGCCACGCGCCTCTGATGTCCATCCCGAAACCGAACACGAAGCGGTTCGGAAGCTGGACACCGACAAAATCCGCGGCAATCTGCCTGGGCATGCCGGTTATCTTTTCGGCGAAGGCCGCGCAGTAGAATCGCGCGGCGCCCGCAGACAGGATGCGCGTGCGGATTTCCACCATGGTGTGTCCTTCGTCGAGTATGTCATCGAGCACCAGCACTACCCGCCCGGCAATCGCATCGTGCGGAAACACCTTCCATTCGATGCGACCGCCTTGGGTCGCGCTGCCGTAACGCGTCAGGTGCAGGTAGTCGAAATCGAGCGGAAATTTCAGCAGCGGCAGCAACTGGCCGGTGAATACCACCGCACCGCTCAGCACGCTCAATACCAGCGGATTGTGATCTGCCAGTACCCGTGTGATGTCCGCTGCCATGCGTTGCACCGCCTGCGCGATAGCAGCGGCCGAACACACTTCATCGGCGGATTCAAGTACGTTCCAGGCCTGCGCCGGCGCCAGCATCAATCGACCCTGAAGTCACGCCGGCCCGGTTCAACGGCGCCGGCTGCGCTGCAATGCTGCGAGGTACGCGGAAAACTCGCGCGCCAACTCCGGGTGTTTGAGTCCGTATGCGACGTTCGCCTTGAGGAAGCCAAGCTTGCTGCCGCAATCATAGCGCACACCGTCGAACTGGTAGGCAAGCACCTCTTCTTCCTTCAGCAACGCCGCGATGCCGTCGGTCAACTGGATTTCGCCGCCGGCACCGGGACGCACCCGCTGCAGATGGAAAAAAATGCGCGGCGTCAGGATGTAGCGGCCCACCACCCCGAGCGTGGACGGCGCCGCCTTCGGCTTTGGCTTCTCGACGATCTCTGTCACTGTATACAGCTTGCCATGGCGGCGGCCGGGTTTGATGATGCCGTATTGCGGCGTATGGGCGCGCGCGATTTTCTGCACCCCGAGCAGCGAAGTGTGTTTTTCGCGAAACACATCGACCATCTGCTTCATCACCGGCAGCTTGGCGTCGATTAAATCGTCGGCGAGAATCACCGCGAACGGACGATTACCCACCACCGGCAGCGCGCACAATACCGCGTGGCCCAACCCGAGCGCCTGCTGCTGGCGTACGTAGATGCATTTGACGTGACGCGGCACCACGTGCCGGATCATCGCGAGCATTTCGTACTTGCCGCGCGCCTCGAGCTCGCTCTCAATCTCGAACGCGGTGTCGAAATGGTCCTCGATCGCGCGCTTGGTACGGCCAGTGATGAATACCAGTTCGGTAATGCCGGCGGCGACCGCCTCCTCGACCGCATACTGGATCAACGGCTTGTCGACGACCGACAGCATTTCCTTGGGGCTTGCCTTGGTTGCGGGCAAAAACCTCGTCCCCAGTCCCGCCACCGGAAACACCGCCTTGTCGATAAGCCTCGCCATGTCATCTCCTCATTGATCGAGCAAACCCAGAAAACCCGCTTCATCCAGAATTATAGTTCCAAGCTCGACCGCCTTGCCATATTTGACGCCGGGTTCGGCGCCGGCCACCAGGTAATCGGTCTGCCTGGACACGCTGCTGCTGACTTTGCCGCCGCGGTCGCGGATTTTGCGCTGCGCCTCGTCGCGCGTAATGCTCGCCAGCGTTCCGGTCAGCACAAATGTCCTGCCGTAAACCGGGCTCTGGGTATCGAAACGTTGCGGTGCGGTTTCGGCAAAACTCACCCCCGCTGCCAGCAGTTGGGAGATAACTTCCCGATTGTGCGGCTCCGCCAGGAAACCGGCAATACTTTGCGCCACCACCGGGCCGACATCGGGTACTCGCTCCAAAGTTTCGGGGTCAGCGGCCACGAGGCTGTCGATGCTGCCCAAGTGGCGCGCCAGATCCTGCGCGGTGCGTTCGCCGACATTGCGGATGCCGAGCGCGAAGATGAAGCGTGCAAGCGTGGTGCGCCTGCTTTTCTCGATCGCCGTGACCAGATTACCTGCCGATTTGCTCGCCATGCGCTCGAATCCGGCGAGTGTCCCGATGTCGAGCTTGTAAAGATCGGCCGGCGTTCGCACGCTGCCGCCTGCGACCAGTTGCCCGGCCAACTTCTCGCCCAGCCCTTCGATATCCATCGCGCGCCGACCTGCAAAATGCAGCAGCGCCTGCGTGCGTTGCGCCGGGCAGAACAAGCCGGCGCCGCAGCGCGCCACAGCTTCATCCTCCGATCTGCGCACCGCCGACCCGCATACGGGACAGCGCCCGGGCATTACAAACCGGTGCGCGTGCGGTGGGCGTTTTTCGATGATGACGCGCGCCACCTCGGGTATTACATCGCCGGCGCGCCGCACCACGACGGAATCGCCTATACGCACATCCTTGCGGTGCACCTCGTCCTCATTGTGCAGCGTCGCGCTGGTGACCGTAACACCGCCGACAAACACCGGCGCGAGCCGCGCCACCGGAGTCAGTGCGCCGGTGCGCCCGACTTGCACGTCGATGCCCTCGACCACCGTGACCGCTTCCTCGGCGGGAAACTTGTGTGCTATGGCGAAGCGCGGCGCGCGCGCCGCGTAACCCAGCGCGTCCTGTGCAGTGAGATCATTGACTTTGTATACCACGCCGTCGATATCGAACGGCAGCTGCCCGCGACGGAGGCCGAACTCACGGTAATAATCGAGCATCCCTGCGGACCCGGTCACCACCCGGCGCTCCGCGGTAACCGGGAAGCCAAAACCGGCCAGCATATCCAGAAGTTGCGAGTGCTTGGCCGGCCTGTCGTAGTCCGAGACGCCGGTGCCGTAGGCATAGAAAGCCAGCCGCCGCGTCGATGTGATTTTCGGGTCGAGCTGCCGCAGTGAACCCGCGGCGGCATTGCGCGGGTTGGCAAATGCTTTCTCGCCCCGCTCGCGCTGCGCGAGATTGAGTTGCTCGAAGTCTGCCTTCAGCATCAGCACTTCGCCACGCACTTCGAGCCGGCCGCTCGGATGTGAGCCGCGCAGCCTGAGCGGGATCGCCCGCACGGTGCGCAAATTGATGGTGACATCCTCACCGGTATCGCCATCGCCGCGCGTCGCACCGGTTATAAACAGGCCTTTTTCATAAATCAGGCTGACCGCCAGACCGTCGAACTTGGGCTCAGCCGCGTACTCGGCACTGTCGATTCCGAGTATCCCGCACGCGCGGCGGTCGAATGCCACCACCTCGTCGTCGTCGAACGCGTTGTTAAGCGACAACATCGGCGCACGATGCGTTACCTGCGCAAACTCGCTTGACGGCGCCGCACCGACACGTTGCGTCGGTGACTCCGGTGTCACGAGGTGCGGAAATTGTTGCTCGAGCTGTTGCAACTCGCCGAACAGCCGGTCGTATTCGGCGTCAGGGATCAGCGGACGGTCCAGCACATAATAATCGTAATTGTGCTGATCGAGACTGGCGCGCAATTTAATTACGCGCGCCATGATGTCCGGGTCGATCGCCATTCAGGAAAATAAACGCAGAGCGCGCGCTCCTCCGGCGGCGATCTGTGCGGCTTCCAGCTTCGCCAGTATTCCTTGCACCTGTTGACGGATCCCCTCGATCGAGTGTTCCGTCAATGCGCTGCCGTTGTCATCCGCCAGTGTGCCGCCGAGCGCCTTGGCAAAATTTCCGGCCGTCACATACATGATATCGATTACGCGTAATGCCGCTTCGACACGCGGCAGGTCAAGCTGAAAGCTGACGCTGCCCGTAGACAGGGTTATCAAATTCTCCGGCTGGAACGGCATGGGTTCGTTATTGTCGAGCGAGAACAGGGTCCCGGCGTGCTCGTCGTAGCAACGGAAAACCCCGTCCTGCCCGAGTCTGAGCCCCGCCGCTTCCGCCAGTGTGCGGATTCTGGCGCCGGAAAACGGGGCGCCGTCGCCCGCCGTGACATTAATGCCAATGGCGAGATCCACGCCGGCGCAGAAGCGATCGAGTTGCGCCGCCATCGCGTAAGCCTCGGCGACATCCGGGCATTTGGCCTTGC
>Ga0080064_1002999_pt1 | contig 26199 bp, 15 predicted proteins | sample Subgrocontami54m_FD_69260 | JGI IMG/M metagenome (GOLD analysis project Ga0080064, IMG submission 69260) | Subsurface groundwater microbial communities from S. Glens Falls, New York, USA - GMW46 contaminated, 5.4 m (SPADES assembly) (version 2) ...
GCCGGGCGTGACCCCGGCCTGCCGCAACTGTTCCTGGGTGAAGACCACCCGGTGGGTGATCCCTCCCGCCGGCACAATCAGGTTGGTGGCGTAGACCTCCCGGGTTGTTAAGGCGCCGGGCGCGGTGAAGCCCAGGAAGACATACACCTTGCCGGCCGTGTCGCCCGTGTTGGAGAAGGGAAACTCCACCACCAGATCCTGGTCCGCCGGGACGGAGCGTGGAATCACCGGATTGCCCGCCGAGCCGATCCGGGCCTGCCCGAAGGCGAAGGGGTTGCCGAAGAATCCTTGCCCCAACCGGGTCTCTTTCTGGAAGGCCGCGAACGTGATCGCGTAGCGCCCCGGCGTGATCCCGGACTGCAGCAGGCGTTCGCCGGAGATCCGGACCTCCGGGAAGGACTCCCCGGGGTTGACCGTGAAGGGGTGGTAAGTCTCCCGGGTGTCGGTGGTTCCCGGCGGGGTGAAGGCCACCAGCAGATTGACCTCCTTGGCCTCCGGGAAGGTGTTGGTCAGATGGAACCGAGCGGAAAACTCGCCGCCGAGTCCGATCTGAGAGGTGTAATCGGGCCGCTCGGTGAAGGAAAGCCCTTCCGGAACGCTGAGCTCTGAAAGGGTTTGGGACAGGGTCGCGCGTTGAGCGAGGTCCTGCTGCTCCTGCGTCTGTCCTTCCAGCATTTGATCGAGAGAAACGCCGCCGCCCTGAATCCGGGTCTCGCTATCCGAGGCCTCCGGCAGATCAGCCCGCGCCGCCGCGCCCGGCATCAGAACCAGCACCCCTGCCAACGATAAAGCCACCGCCCTCTTCCCCTGATCAGCTCGGATCATTTTTCCCCCTCCTCTGAAATAATGCGTGCACGTTGTTGAACACCATGGCGTCAATCTGAATTTATAAATATTTTTTACTATTTGAAAAATCCAGAGCAAAAAAGAGCAAACTCAGAGCTCCACCTCGGTTGTTTCCTTTGGCTTCGCTCCCTGTTGAATGTCCTGATAAAGCAACAAAGCGTCTTGGCGGCTAGGGTCCAGGTTCAAAGCCCGGCGCAGCTCTTCTTCTGCTCGATCGTGATCTCCATCGGCGTAATAACAAGCGCCCAGTCCGATATGCGCTTCGATGCTATCCGGCGAAACTTTCAGGGTTTCCTGATACTCCGCAACGGCTTGATGGTAGACCTTCTTTGTGCGGTAACAGGTGGCCAGCCCGAGATGGGCGCCGGGGTTGCGCGGGCTGTGCTGGATGGACGTCTGATAAGCGGCCATCGCTTCATCGTAGTTGCCTTGAGCGACGTGAAGATCGCCGAGCAGTTCGTACGCCTTGGCCTCCTTGGGTGATAGCGCCAACGCTTGGCGGATGGAAGCCTCGGCTCTGTCGTATTCCTTCAAACGCAAGTGGGTGGCCCCGAGACCCACGTGGCCTTCAACTCTTTTTGGATCGAGCTTCAGAGCGGAAGCAAATTCTTCCTCCGCCTGTTCCGGAAATTCCCTCTGCAGGTAGATAAGTCCCAGCAACAGATGAGCGTCCGCCAATTTCGGATCCTTCCCGAGAGCGCCGCGAAGCGCCGTGATCGCCTCCTCGTAACGTTTCCCGGCGTAGAGCAAAGCTCCTGTGTAGAGCATCGCTTCCGGGCTGTCGGCCGCCACGGCCTGAGTCGTCGCTTCCATTTGCCCCGAGGCGATCGCGGTGCGGCTTGACAGCGCGCGGTCCATCAGGGCGATCCTCTCCGCGGCCATTTGGGCATCTTCCAGGCCCAGCGCCGCGGCTTTCTCATAGGCGACCTTTGCATCCGTGTAGTTCCCCAGGGCAAGCCTTGTCTCGCCCAGATTGAATTGGATCTGCGGAGACTCGGGCTGTGCTTCCGCCGCGGAAACAAAGGTTTGCTCGGATTCCGAATATTGCTTGTTGTTCGCTTGGGCGATTCCTACCAGGTTCCGGATAAAGCCGCTGTCGGGACGCAGCGCGCGCGCTTTTTCAAAGGAATCCAGGGCTTCTTCCATGCGACCTGCGATAAATTGCGCCCAGCCGATCTGCACCAGCAGGGGAGCGTCCGACACATCGTTCTGCAATTTTCCCTGAAGCTGCTTGAGGTGTCCTTCAGAATCCGTCAATTGGGAGATGCTGACTTGGAGCATGCGGATCGTTCCCCCGGTCAGGTCATCGTAACAGGGCAGGAAGGTGAGGGTGAGCCGGCCGCTTTCTTGTCCGGGGGCCGGTTGCGCGTACTTCCGGACCTCAGGGGTGCCTATGAAAAAGCGTTTTCGATCGATAAAGTGCCCGCGGTGCAGAATCTCCACCCGCCATTCGCCCTGCAGACTCCGCGCCAGCCCTTCCCGGATGGGAAGGTTGACCGCGGCCCATTGGTAGTTACCCCAAAAACCGGAGAAATTCTCCTCTTTGAAGAGCGATCCATCCGGACCGTACCACCGCGCGACGAACTTTGGATCCGTCAGGAAACTCAAGGGCATGAATTCCGCCCACCAAGTTGCCTGAGGATCCTCAGGGCTGAAGAGATCTTTTGGTTTTTGGATATCGGCTCCCGGCCAGCGATTGGTGACGGCCTCCGCCATCCCGGATCGTTTCAGTATGGAAGCGCTCTGTCCGGTGTTTGAAGCGGGCGTCAAAGTAGCGCATCCAGCAAGAGACGCCACGATCAGCAATAGAGGGAAGGGGTATCTACGCACCCGGTGAGGCCTCACGGTCACCAGCGAGTGAATAAAGGGGGTGCCTTTTCATAGACGTCCACTCACCCAACAGCTTCTAGCTCAGAATAAAGCTTACTGCTCAAATCTTGGAGTTTTTTATTAGCAGAGGTTTCCTCTTGCTCAGCAATTTCATCTCTGTTGAGGTTGGAAATGATCAGGTCGTTAAATGACCCCATCCCTCCATACCACGATCGCATCGTTCGGATGGCAGTAGAAATGTCATGTTCCCACCCGTTTGTTATAGCGCGCTCCAGTTTTTCATGGGTTTCCTTAAAGGTAGCTGCCCAGAACTTCACCTTGTACCGCTCTAATAAATTAGCAATCTGTCCTACAGTTTCCGAGATTTGTTCCAACGCTCTTTGGTTGCTCATAAGATACCCTGCTTAGAAGCTGCTTTGCGGCAATGGTTTAGTCCGGATTTTTTGAATTCCGGCTTCCGCAGGTTTCTCAATGAATAGCTGTATTCCTTCGCCACCCTTCACCTTGCCTTCATAGACTTTGGTTCCCTTCGGGATTTTATAGGTAGAAATTTCTGCCAAGTCATTTCCGAAATCAACAACATTATATAGCTTTTCTGCTTCTGCTGCGCTGGAGGGCTCCTTAGTACCATAATACTGTCCCAGTTCTCTCCCCTCAGCTCGGTATACGACTTCGTCGGATTGTGTAATGCGTACCCGTATTTTTCCATCGAAAGTAGATTTGTGCTTTTCCGGCAATGCTTCAATTGCATTACCGGTTCTTTCTCTGTATTGAAACAACTCCTTATAGTCAACTTCATGGTTTTGGTTATGAAGATCTTCCCAATTCTTGACATTCTGGCCGCCGTTTCGCCAGCGGTCCCAGAGGCGCTGCCAGAGGTTAGGACCTCTTGGTTGATCACCACCCGAAGGCGGTTTGTCATCGTCCGGCCGACCCTTGGCTAAATACGTCGTCGTTGGTTGGGCCACGCCAGGCACGGTCATCATCATCATTCCGCCGCCAGGCAGCAGAATCATTACGGTGCTTCCGGGTGGGGCGCCCATTCCTTGCAGGGCCGGTTGAAAATCTTTGCCCGGTACTGCTTCGGCCGATGGAGGGAAGTAATCATTCGGAGGGCTGGGAGGATCCTGTGGTTTGTCTAATTCATCCCGAACCTTCTTGGCATCCTGTGTAAGCTCGGAGTTGGTGGAGACAGGGGCTCCATTGACGGTTGCCTGGCCGGGGGTAATTAAGCGGAGTTGCCCTTGATTGCGCAGCCCATCGTAAACCTCTTCCAGCAATGCGCCTTCCTGGTTGAAGTCGAGGACGCGAACTTGGCCCGATGCAGTCGGATCTTTTGAGGGTGTGTACACCAGGATTGCGGCAGGCGTGATCCGATTGACCATCTGGCCGCCTTGGAATGTGACCTTCACCCCTGTTTGCTCATCGGTGACGGTGCCGCTGTAAACCTTGCCTTCAGGGGTGAATGCCAAACGGTTTAGGTCGGATCCGCCGACCACTATCCGCCGTCCACCCGCATTGATGGCCACCTTGGTGATAACGTGGTTTTTGACCTCGATAGTGACCCGCTGGCCGTCCGCGGTGGTATAGGTCCGGGTTCCCTCCCGTAGTCCGGCCGAAAGCGTTTCTTTGTTGGCCTCCAGAACTCCGGTTGTGGTCTCGGTAGGTTCGGTAATCTGCGTGATCTGACCGGTTGTCTGGTTGGCTGTGAAGCTCACGCCCTTGCCAAGGTCGTAGGTGACGGTCCCATCCGCGTTGTTGGAAGTGAACGCTTTGGCAATGGCTTCCTTGACCGATCCGTAGGTGGAGAGCAGCGATTCGACTGAAGTTCGGTGCAGGATCGAGGTTGAGTAGGTATCTAAAGCCTGGCCAAGTCCCTGTTCCCGAACGATCTGGCTGAAGTCGTTGAGCTTGGCTAACTGCATAGCGCGCGTGACCGGATTGGATGAGAGATCTCCCATGGCAGCAAACTGGCCGAGCGCTCGTTGCAGGTTGTTGCCTATGCCTTGAAAGATCCCTTGTCCGGTGACGGCCCCTTCTATTGCACCTGCGACGGCATTGCCGGCTAGGGCACCTACCAAGGGGTCCAGCTTCATATCCTGAACGGCGAATTGTAGACCAATGCTGGCGGCGCCCTCCAGCAATCCCCTTTGAATAGCGGTGAAGGTGTCCGTGGTGTCAAAAGCTCTCGGATTGAGAGCTCCCTTGATGGGCATACCCGCTAGTTGGGAGATGCGGGGGTCGAGGCCGATGGTCTCGCCGAGTTTCTGGACGCCGTAGAAGGCGAGCTCGCCGGCGAGGGTGGGGGCGAGTTGCGTGGAGAGGGTCTGGCCGAGGCCATTCAGGCCGTTGAGGGTCAGCGAGTTGGTGATCGTTCCGACGCCGATGCCGGCGATGGAGGCCAGGGCGGGGTCCAGGCCGGCTTTGACGAGGCCGAGTTGGGTGCCGGCGACGGCGGTGGAGGTGAAAGCGCCGGCGGTGAAGTTGGTGAGGAACGAGGAAGTGGTGCTGACCGGGTTGAGGGCGCCGGAGATTCCTCCGGAGGTGAAGGCCCCCGCGAGGGAGGCGATGGTGGGGCTGACACCCAGAGCTTCCAGGCCCCGGGAGACCCCCACGTTGACGGCGGTGGTGAGGGCGAACTGGCCCAAGCTGGCCCAGGAGAAGGAGGAGAGGCCGACGGCGGCGAGGACGCCCTTGCCGATCAAGGCGAGGCCGGTCAGGAGTTTGCCGGCGAAGAGGGCGCTGACGCCCTGGCCGATCAGGCCGGTGCCGGAGAAGAGGGAGCCGAAGCCGCCGAAAAAGCCGCCGATGGAGCTGAAGGCGGTTCCGAGGGCGGAGAAGACGGAGGCCAAGACGGAGCCGAGCGTGGCCAGCAGGGCGGCGACGGCGCCGACGATGGCGGTGACGGCGGTCCCGATCGCGGAGGCGACCGCGACGAAGATGGCGAAGAGGACGGGGAAGAAGGATCCGGTGATGGAGAGGGCTTCAGAGTCGGTCAGGCGCTGGTAGGCGTGCGGCGGCGCTCTCGGGGAGAGGATCACTCCCTGCCAGATCCGGCTGAACTCCTCGGCCGTCATGGCGACGATGGAGCCGTTGGGGCCTTTGTTGGGCTCCCGGACCAGGATCTTGCCGTCGGCGGTGACGGCCAGCACGTGGAGGTAGTGGTTGCCGTTGACGTGGGCCAGGATGGGGGCGGTGCGGCGGCGGAAGGATTGGCCGGAGCCGCCCTCCCCCTCTCGGACATCCTGGATCGGCTGATGGCTGGCGGCGTCCAGGCGCAACACGGTGCCGGTGTCATGCCGGGTGAAGTAGACCACGGTGCCGTCCGGGCTGAAGGCGACCTCGCCGGACGCGCCGCCGGTCGGGACCGTGGAGAGGAGCTCTCCGGTGGCGGCCGAGAAAACGTTCAGCTGTTTGGAAACGCCGTCAAACAGGTAGACCACCTGCCCGTCGGGCCGCAGCGCCATGCTCTCGATGGAGCCGGAGAGGCTTGCGCTGCGAACGGTCTGCAGGGTGGCGGCGTCCAGCCAAAGGAGATGCTGGGTTCCCTTGCCGGCCAGCAGGACTTGGCCGCCGGAGGAAACCTCCAATCCGGCGGGCTTGCCGAACGGGAGCGACACCCGATTGACGACCTGGCCGGAAGCCGCGTCAATCGCCAGGAGGACGCTCGAGCTGCTCTCCGGTGAGAGCGCGTCATGGAGATACAGTTTCATTCCGTCCGGGGAGACGGCCATCCGGGAGGGGCTCTTCAGGCCCGCGTCCACCTGCGTGACAACGCCGGTCTTCAAGTTGGCGGAGAGCAGCAAGGAGCCGGGATTGTCTTTGCCGGTGGCGAGCACCCAAAGGGTATTTCCGTTGGGGCTCAACAAGGTTTGCTGGGGGACAAATGCGGGTATCGGCGGGGGGGTCCAGAATCCGCGCAGTGGAACCAGGTTGCCGCCGGAGTCCAGATCGAACACCATCAAACCGGCGGCGGACATGAAAGGGGCGTCCTTTTTCATCCGGTCCAGGTCGGAGATTTTATAAGAGCCCCACGGCCGCGTGACCAGGATGTCCTTGATAAAGTTGGTGGCGTAAGCGCCCGACCAGGGATGATACTCCTTCTGCTTTTGCTGGAACATCTTGATGGCTTGAGCGTTCTTGAATACCAGCACGCGGGCGTGCCCCGGCCGGTAGGAGAGGGCCGGGAGGCGGGCGACCCCCTCCGCTGACAGGGTGAAATAGGATTTATCTGCATCCTGCGGTCTGACGTAGTAAACGCCGGCTTCTCCCCCTCGGTCGTTCTCTATCCAGACGGATACGATCGCTCCGGTCGGCAGCCCCTGTGTTTGAAGCAGCAAGGCTCCGTCCGGCTGCGTGAGCCAGGAGATCGCCGGCGCCGGCGGCTCTCTCAGGTGGAGGGTCCGCGTCACCTGGTCGGAAGAGAGGTCCACGATCTCCAAGTCGCCGGTTTCCTTCAGCTCGTAAGAGGTCCGCCCATCCGGGGAGATCAACTGGGAGAGGGTCAGTTCCTTGGGCAGCATGGTTTTCAAATCCTCCAACGATACCCGGGCGGGGGTCGTGGAGAGGCCGTACCGCTGAGAGACGCGCTGCATGGAGAAGAGGGAGAGCTCCAAGTCCCCGGTGGTTCGGGGCGAGATGACGCCGGTCAGGATGTCCAACCAGATCGCTTCGACGGCCAGGGTCACCGCGTCCACCTGGATCCCCCCTGCTTGCGCCAGCAACCCCTGCAGCGCCAGGAACGCGGAGTGCCCGAAGTGCAGGGAATTGGTGTTGAGCCAGCCGCGGATCTCAGCGATGGCTTCGGAGTTGAGCGGAACGGCCCGGCTTAAAGTCATGCCGTAAGGGGCCAGCTGAGCCGCTTTCTGCTCATTGGAAGCGGCTGCCCAGCTATCCAGCTTGGCGGAGACGAGCTGCCGGATCTGCGCCACCTGCTGCACCCGGGCCGGGTAATCCGACAGCGCCCGGATCTTCTGCTCTAAGGCGGTCAGGTCCAGCGCCGCGTCGGGGTTGGCCCCGAATTGCGCGTAGAGCTGCTCCACCGCTTCGGAGGTCTCCTTCTCGTCGGGGTCCCGGCCGATCACGTTGCGGTAGACGCGGATGAGGATCACGGTCACTTCCTGGAGGAGGATCTGGCGGGTGAACTCCTTCTCCTTGGCGGTGATCAAGGTAAACGCGGAGGCGCTCTGAGATTCCAACTGGTTCCGGACCGACTCCACCTGGGATTCCAGGCCGCCCAGCGCCTGGGAGTATTGGCTGTCCAGGGAGGAGAGGGCCTCCCGGACCTGGTTCATCCCGTGGCGGATCTGATCCATCGCCCGGCCCTTTTCTTTCTTGCCTTTCCGGCCGTGGACGTTCGTGTTTTCCAGGTCGCTCAGCTTCTGCGCCAGGTCGGCCAGCTGGGCCTGCAGCTGGGCCCGGCCTTGGGCGGTCTGGTCGGCGAGCTGCCCGATCGCCAGATGTTTGCGGAGGGCCAGCTCCTCAAGAGCGTCGGCCCGCTTGCGGATGACTTCGGCCCGCGCGGCGGCGGTATTGTCGGCCAGCTCCCGGCGCGCGGCGTGCAGCGTCAGCTTCACCAGCTGCCCGGCCTCGTTGTAGGTGAAACGAGTGGTGACGTTCCCATTCGTATCGAGCGTTTGCGTGGGCCGCCCGTCCTCATAGAGGGTGACCTGCCCGTTGGCCTGCGTCCGGGAGATGAGATGGCCAGCGGAGTCTCCGCCAGAGGCGGATCCGCCTCCGGCGGAGAACTCCTGCACCGTGATGGTCTCCGAAGAAGCTATGGGGCTGGTCAGCCGGTGCACGGAGATCTCCTCTCCGTCCGGGTTGGCCAGAATGGACAGCGCTTCGGCGCTGGAGGGGTCGAGTTCCGCCAGCCGGGCCGTCTGCTCGGCGGACAAATCCTTTGCCGCCGATACGGAGTAGGAAGGCCCTTCGATCTGCTCGATGGCGACCAGCCGGTTGGACTCGTCGTAGACGCGGGTTGTCCCTTCCTGGTCGGTAACGCGCGTCAGAGGGACTGTCCCCGCAGGGGACTGTCCCTCGTACCGATAGGTATAGGAAGCCCGCTCTCTGCCCTGGTAGCGGACGGTGGCGGCAGCGACCTTGGGAGCACCGGAACCGGACGCTGCGGTGGATACCCCTACCGCTTCCAGCCGGCCCTGCCTCTGCAGGCGGAACAGGGAAAGGCGGTCGGTGGGCAATTCCGCTTCGGGATTCGTTCCCTTCAGTTCCCAGGGGCTGGTTGGGCTGGCCCGGTGGTAGTAAGCAAAGGTTCCATCCGGCAGCATCTGCCGGGCCTCCAGGGCTGTCTCAAACGGGTCTTGGTATCCGCCCGGGTTCGCCGTGTACTCGTACGTGGTGACCGCCCCGTCCGGGTCGGTCTGAGAGATCAGCAGCCCATCACGGTACCGCTTGACCCGATTGGCCTGCAGATCCCGGAGGGTGGTGATCTCATTGCCGCCGGCGTCGAACTCGTAGGTGTAGTCATAGATCAGCGTCTCGCCCTTGAAAACTCTCCGGATCCGGTCGTAGGCGTACTCGGTGCGGATGAGACCAGCGGTATCGGCGGCCACGGTGTTGGCCAGCCGGCCAGCGGCGTCATAGGCGTAGGAGATCACCGTGCCGTTTTTCTGGGTGAGGGTGGAGAGGCGAGATTGCTTCGCCCCTTCGGGGCTCGCAATGACGGTGTAAGTGAGCCGGGCGCCGTCGGCGCGGGTGGCTTCTTTGAGGATCCAATCGGCGGAGTAGGTGAGGGAAGTGAGAATGTCATCCTCGCGAAAGCGAGGATCGGTACCAGGTACCGTTCCGGTACCTGGTACCTGGTTGGGGTTTTCCGGTTTAAGTGTTGCGACCCATTCCGCGCCCCGATCACCCTGAGCTTGTCGAAGGGTGAGGGTGTAGCCGGCGCCGTCCGGCAGCGTGAGGCCGCTGGGTTGGCCGGCGGTGTAGGCCACCTTGCTGCCGTCGGGCAGGGTGGCCTCCGCCGGCTGCCCGGCGGCGTATCGCACGACCCGGCCGTCGGGCAGGGTGACGACGCCGCTGACGAGCCGACTGTCGGCGTCGTACACTCCGTCGGCTACCTGAGTTCCGTCCGGCAGAATGACTCCGCTCGAATTTTTCCCGTTGAAGGTGATCTGGGTTTGGTCGGCCAGCGTGAGGGTGTTCAGTTGTCCCGCGGCGTTATAGGAGCGGGTGACGCCGTCTCGCTTGGTGGACAAGCCGGTGATCCTGCCCCGGGCATCCTCCAGCAGGGCTAAGATCGCCTGCGGTGAACTGGGCTCATCCGTTACCGGCCGGCCGTCGGCTCCGATGCGCTGAAGGATCCGGCCGTCGAGGTCGAGGAGGATGCTTTCCTGGGTTGCGGAAACCAGGATCGCCGTGATCTTTCCGGCGTCATTTAACCGGTAGGCATAGGTTGTGAGGGCGCCATCCAGGCCGCGCGAGGCCTCAAGCCACTGGCCGTCCGGCGAATACCAGTAGACTGCTCCCAGCGGCGTTTTGCTCCAGACGGCGGCGCCTCTATTAAGGAAGGTGGTGGTCCCCTCCGGCGTGATGAGCCAGCCGCCGGTGATCCGGCCGGTCTCATCCGGTGAGGGGTTCAGCAGCTTTGTGCCGTTGGGCGTGGTGACGGAAGCGAGGGTCCCCTGGATGAAAAGGGCGACCGACCTGTCCGCCAGTGTTTGAGTCACTTGAGCCCCTTGCGGCAACGGGGCCGGTTCGGTGGGCTCGGGAAAAGGATTTCCGGAGCGGGTGACCGTGTACCCGGCCCAGGATTCTTTGCCGGAAGGGTCTGTTGCCGAGGCGATGAGCCGGTTCCGGCCCATCCCAAGCCGCCACCGCTGCGCGGCCTGGTTTTGGCCGTTCACGCTAAAGATGAAATCGTAGAGCTCCGCGCTGCTTGTAGCAGGAGAGACAAGGGCCAGGGCCGATTGTTCGGCCGGCGGTGTGGCCGGCGGCGGGGTGGCCGGTGGTGGCGTGGCCGGTGGCGGAGTGGCCGGCGGCGGAGTAGCGGGCGGCGGGGTCGGCGCGGGCTTGGGTTGCGGGGCCGGCTGCCAAGAACCGGGCATCCGGTTGAGTGTTGAATCCGCGCCAAGCGTGTAAACGATCAGCCCGGCGGATTCCACGAAGGCCCGGTCGCCAAGGAGGTTGGTTAACTCGCTGAACCGCCCGTCGCCTTGCCGGAAATAGTAGTTCGGCAGCCGTGCCAGCAGTTGGCGTTGGGCCTGATCGTTCTTTGTGATGAGGAGAGAGGTATGCCCCGGCCGGAAGGATCGGGCACCCTCCCGTGGGTTGATGATCTCCGCGACGCCGTCCTGTCCGACAACGGCGGAGTAGTCGGCCCAGGGTTGGATGTACCAGGAATGGGGCTCGCCGCCGAGATCGTTCTCGATCCAGGAGGAGACCCTGCTTCCGGCCGGAGCGTCGGTGAATCGCGCAACGATCTTGTTGGGCCCGGCCGAGATCACCGCGGACGCGGCTGGAGGCGCCGGAGGAGCGGCAGCGGGGGGCTCATTGGCCGGCGGCGGTGTGACTGGCGCGGGGGCGGCCGGCGGCGGGGTAACCGGCGCAGGGGCGGCCGGCGGAGGAGTGGCTGGCGGCGGTGTAGTGGCCGGTGGAGGGGTCGGTATAGGCGCGGGTTTAGGTTGCGGTGCCGGCTGCCAGGAGCCGGGCATCCGGTTGAGGGTTGAATCCGCGCCGAGCGTGTAGACGATCAGCCCGGTGGATTCCACAAAGGCCCGGTCACCAAGGAGGTTGGTTAACTCGCTGAACCGCCCGCCCTGCCGGAAATAGTAGTTGGGCAGCCGTGCCAGCAGTTGGAGTTGGGCCTGATCGTTCTTTGCGAGGAGGAGGGTGGTATGCCCCGGCCGGAAGGATCGGGCACCCTCCCGTGGGTTGATGAGCTCCGCGACGCCGTCCTGTCCGACGACGGCGGAGTAGTCGCCCCGGGGCTGGATGTACCAGGTGTTGGGCTCGCCGCCGAGCTCGTTCTCGATCCAGGAGGAGACCCTGCTTCCGGCCGGAGCATCAGTGAACCGCGCGACGATCTTGTTGGGCCCGGCCGAGATCACCTCGGACGCGGCCGGAGGCGCCGGGGGAGCGTCAAGGGCTTGTTGAAGAGTATTCAAATGAGCCAGCAGTTGATCCTGCGCCTGCTGGCCGGCCACCGCCTGCTTGAGCGGCAGGGAATCCCCCCGGAACAGCTCATCGGAAGCGGAAGGGTTGATCGGTTCCTGCGCGAGGGCCGGCGGGACCGCCGTGAGGGTCTGGAAGCAGAAGAAAGCGAACGCCGTCACAGCGGCGGTGATTCGACGGATGCAGTTTGCGATGTCTCTTTTCATGGCTGGGGAGCCCCTTTCGTTTTTTATCAACTACGTTGCAAATATAACTCATAATCTGAAAATTGTCAATAGTGCAAAATAATTTATTTGAAATAGGAAGGGGACACCGGGTCATTTCGAGGCCGTAGGCCGAGAAATCTCGTCCTTAAAAGCGAGATCTCTCGCCGCTTCGCGGCTCGAGATGACGGTTTCGAAACGTGTTCTTATTCCTTGTGCTATACTCCGCGGTGTGAACACCGAAGCGCTGGAACTCGTCGAGGCCTCACGGGAAACCAAGTGGGAGCGGCCGAGCTTCGCGCTGGGGCTGTTCCACGGGCGGGTGGAGCGCTCCCGCATCCTTCCCTTTATGCTGCAGCCGGAGGAGGACCGCCGCGTCGGCGACGCCTACCTGGCGGAGCTGGAATCCTTCCTCAAGAAGAACATCGACCCCGACAAGGTGGACCGCGACAAGGAGATCCCCGCCGAGGCAATCCGGGGGCTGGCCCGGCTGGGCTGCTTCGGCATGAAGATCCCCAAGGAATACGGCGGGCTGGGCTTCTCGCAGATGAACTACAACCGGGCGATCCAGCTCATCGGCAGCTACTGCGGTTCTACAGCGGTCTGGCTGTCGGCCCACCAGTCCATCGGGGTGCCGCAGCCGCTCAAGATGTTCGGCACCGACGAGCAGAAAAAGAAATACCTGCCGATGTTCTCCAAGGGGGCGATCTCCGCCTTCGCGCTGACGGAGCCGGACGTCGGCTCCGACCCGGCGAAGATGGCCACCCTGGCCACGCCGGTGGAGGGCGGGGAGGCCTACCTCATCACCGGTGAGAAGCTCTGGTGCACCAACGGGCCGGTGGCCGACGTGCTGGTGGTGATGGCGCAGACGCCGGCCCGCGTGATCGGCGGCAAGCCGCGCAAGCAGATCACCGCCTTCATCGTGGAAAAGGGAGCGCCGGGGCTGGAGGTGGTGCACCGCTGCGATTTCATGGGGCTCAAAGGGATCCAGAACGGACTGCTCCGGTTCACCAACGTGCGGGTGCCGAAGGAGAACATCATTTGGGGGCTGGGGCGCGGCTTGAAGCTGGCCCTGATGACGCTGAATATCGGACGGCTCACTCTGCCGGCCGGATCGCTGGGGGGCAGCAAGCGCTGTTTGCGGATCGCGCGGAAATGGTCGGTGGAGCGCAAGCAGTGGGGCGCCTCCATCGGCGAGCACGAGGCGGTGGCGGCCAAGCTCGGCTGGATGGCGTCGCATGTTTTCGCGATGGAGGCGGTCACCTGGCTCTCCTCCGCGTGGGCCGACAAGGGAGACCTGGACATCCGGATCGAGGCGGCGATGGCCAAGCTCTTCTGCACCGAGGCGGCCTGGACGATCGCCGACGAGACGCTGCAGATCCGGGGCGGGCGGGGCTACGAGACGGCCGATTCCCTGAAGGGGCGGGGGGAGGAGCCGATCCCGGTGGAGCGGATGTTCCGGGACGCCCGGATCAACCGGATCATCGAGGGGACCACCGAGATCATGCACCTGTTCCTCGCGCGGGAGGCGATGGACCCGCACATCCAGCGGATCTTCGCCTGGCTGCTGCCGAGCAACCCGATGCCCAAGAGGGTGAAGGCCTTCTTTGGGTTCGGGCTGTACTATTTCGGCGGGTGGTACTGGAAGCAGTGGATCCCGAGGATCCCGCTGGGGATGCCCTCCGAACTCCCGCCGGAGCTGCGGGGCCATTGGTACTTTATCGAGCAACAGAGCAAGCGGCTGGCCCGGACGCTGTTCCACCAGATGCTGCGCTACCAGCAGGGGTTGGAGAAAAAGCAGATGATCCTGTTCCGGCTGGTGGACGCCGGCGTAGACCTCTTCACGATGGCCGCCGTGATCTCCCTCGCCGCGCAGGGACAAGCCGCGCAGGGACTGTCCCCCCGCCAAGAGGCCGGCGGGCAGGCGAAGGGGACTGTCCCTAAAAACGCCGTGGAGTTAGCCAAGCTCTTCTGCCTTTACGCCGAGGGCCGGGTAAATCGGTCGCTGGCCGGATTCAACGCGCCGGAGGACCGGCCCTGCTACCGGGCCGCGCAGGATCTGTTGAAAGGGAAATACGCTTGGTTGGAAGAAGGAATCCTCTAATCATTGCTATAATGTCGGCATGACGGTTTTCCGCGCGGCAGGGCAGGGATTCAAACTCACCTTCAAGCTCTTTCCGGTGCTCTTCCTCTATTTGGCGGTCTATTCCGCGGTGGGGGCGCTGGCCACCGTCCTGCTCCCTTATGAGATCGTGGACAACCAAACACGGGTTCCCCCGCCCACGAGCCCGGCCCAGGCCCTCTCCCTGCTGGTGATCTCGCTCGGGCTCTATCTGCCGACGATGGCCTTTTCGCTCTATCTCTTGGGAGGGACGCTGGCCGTTTCCCGTCCGCTGGCGGCCGGCGGGCCGGTCCCGATGCCGGAATTCCACCGGCAGGCCAAGCGGTGGTTCCTGCCGGTTACCCGGTGGGCGTTCGCGGCGGTGGGGGCCGCGCTGGCGGCCGGGCTGGCGGTGGTGTTCGTGATGGCCTTCCTCTGGGCGGTCACCGGCCGGTCGGAGGGGATGAAGGGTTTGATCGGCGTCGGGTTCTGGGGCGCCGCGCTGGCGGCCGGGCTGGTGCTGCTCTATTCGCCGGTGGCCCTGGTCGAGCGGGGGCGGGGGATCAAGGACTCCTTCAAGGAATCCCGCCGGTTCTTCAATACCCACCGGACCGTGACGTTCGGGTTCATCCTTTGGCTCTCCTTCATTGGCGCGCTGGTCTGGCTGGTCTGGGCGATCGGGGTCGCCCCGGTGATCAAGCAGGTCCGGGTGATGGCGGGGCTTCCGCCGTTTCCCAAAGGGCTGCCCAATTTCCTCTTCAACCTGGTGCTGGGCATGCCGTCGGCGTTCCTCAGCGTTTACTTTCCGTTGGCGTTGGGCATCTTCTACAGGGGGCGAAATGGTGACACCGGAACAAGTGCGTGAAGCGTTGAAGGAATGTTTTGACCCGGAGATCCCGGTCAACATCGTGGACTTAGGGTTGATCTACGACATCAAGATCAGCCCCGAGGATGAAGTGCTGATCACCATGACCCTCACCACACCCGGCTGCGGCATGGCGCAGCAGATCGCCTACCAGGCCAAGGACAAGGCGAAGTCGGTGCCCGGCGTGAAAGATGCCAAGGTCACCGTGGTCTGGGAGCCCCCCTGGGACCCCAGCAAGATGTCCGAGGACGCCCGCAAAAAGCTCGGCATGGCCTGATATAGGAGGCGTTCCAAATGTGCCAGCCCGGATCAGCTAGGCGGGACTATTTGGGGTGCCTTCAGTTTCCCGAGTCAGTTTCGCCGTCCAGACGATCAGCAAGACCAGCCAGAATAAGGCGTTGAGCGCCAACAGCCGTTCCAGGAACAGCGCAGGGGAATGGAAGCGGAAATGCACCTGGCGGGTTCCTGGTTTAATCGGAATCGCCTTGTAGGCCAGATGGGCCCGCAGCACCGGCACCGGCATCCCGTCCACCGTGGCCTTCCAGAATGGGTGCCAGACATCGGAGTAATACAGCCAGGCCGGATCCGAAGGGGGTGTTTCGAGCGACAGCTCGAGTTGATTGGAGTCGAATCGTTCGACGCGGTAGGGGATTCTCAGCCGTTGGTTGGTGGAAAGGGGCACGTGTGCCGTCCAACCCGTAGCACCCGGCAGGGGATCCGACGTGGAGGGAGCCGCGAGAAACAGGAGGTCTCCGCCGAAGCTGCGATCTCTCAGGATTTCAGCCAACCTCTCCTGGGGGCTGACGAAGTACGCTCCTGAAAAAAATTGAATCTTATCCTCTTGAACCCCGGCGATTTTCAAGGCGGCCGGAGATTCGTTCGGGAAGGTCACTCCGGTCGAGCGGTCATACCCGGCAGGAGGGTTTGGATCGTCCAGCCGCTGACCCGAGAGCGCCTTCAGGAGATGATCCAAAGGCCTTTCCCAATACGTTGCTCGGTAAAAAGATCCCGGTTCGTCATGGAAGAAGAACGACTGCATGATATGAGCGGTCGAATCCCGGGGCTGCAGCGCATAGAGGAGGCGCATCCGGAGGTTCCCCTCTGCCGTGAGAGGGCTCCTCCTGGGCGGGTAGGGAAGAGGCTGGAAGCGCACCAGCTCTCGCGAGTCGGGATTGGGGGCATTGGTTTTTACGAGCGCGTCGTGAATCTTGTAGCTGTAAAGGTCCAATAGGTGCAAGATCAGGAAAAGAGCGGCCAACCACTTCAGCGAACGATTCGTCGGACGCGGACGACTCCCGGCCAGGCAGAAGAGGGCGGCGGAGGCCGCCAGGGCAATGCATCCGGCTCGCCGGGCTCCCCGAAAAAGGAACTGGGGCTCCAGGACAACCTGAGGGAAAAAGGGTTCGGCGAAGATCCGCTCCACCCAGTGGGGATGGCTCTTCAGGCTGATGAGGAAAATCCCCAGCAGACCCCACAGGAGTGCCAGCGGGATCCGGATCCGCATCTGCCGAATTTGTCCCCGGATGAAGAGATACTCGAATCCAAGACCCGCCATGAAACAGAGAAACAATTTGACGAAACAGGTTGTCAGATCCAGATACCGGAAGAATCGCATCAACGGCCAGGTGAAGTAGAAGAACGTGGAGATCCAGGTCCCCATGCCGAACGCCAGCATCACCAGCGCTAAGACTGGAAAGTGCGCGCATCGGCGGCGCAGATTCAGAAATCCGATCGCCGAAAAGAAAACAGTGAGGATTCCGATGTACAGCGTGTAATCCCGGCCGGGTGAGACCCCCAGAAAAAACTCGAGCCACCTGAAGTCCTTCCCTAGAGGGCCTACGGCTGCGTCGGCCAAGAAATGCGCCAGCGGAGCTGTTCCTTCGGCGGATCTTCCGAAACTGTGCAAGACGATTCCACCCGTCCCAGTTTTGGCGAGAACGGGGACCATCACCAAGAGAATCAGTGAGAACACCAGCGCTCCCCAGAAGCCCGGGCCCCAGCGAAGCGAGTCCCACTGTTCTCGGATATCGCGGAGGTTGAACGCCGCATAAAAGAGGAAATAGAGGAAGATCACCAAGGAGATCACCGGCGCTTGGTAGAAGAGGGTGCAGGTGAGCTGCAGTACGAACAGGCTTGAGGCCAACGCGAGGTACCGCCACCGTCCCGTTTCCAAAAGGGAGTGCAGGCAGTGCAGGATCATGGGGACGGCAAAGATAAAATGAAAATTGAACCAGGGCTGCATCACCCACACCAGGGATCCTGTGGCAGAAACGGTCACGACAAAGACGGCCTGCGGTGATTGGAAGAATCTCCTGGCAAGCAGCCACACGCCGGTGAGAAACAAGAGGGTATCCACAAAGAACCCGCTGTAAAAAAGAGTCAAGAAGGGAATCTTTGGAAGGAGAGTGCCGGCCAGCAGCAGCGCATGCTGGAGCAGGGAGCCCTGAAAGCAGAACCACCAGCTGGGACTGGAGGATCCTTGCATCATGAAGGGCAGCCAAAGCGGAACATCCCCGGAGACGATGGAGTGGTTGAGGAAATAGTATTGGAGGGTCATGTACTGCAAGGCATCATGCCGGACGATGATGCGGCCGGAAAAAATCATGATGCCGGCCAACAGCAACTCCGCCGCGATGATGGAAAACGGCAGCGCTCTCTTTGCGAAGGAAGAGATATTCAGAGTCATCCTTGGATTAGGGCCCTAACTCGCTGAGGGCTTGGCGCGCTTGCGCGTGATCCGGCTGCAAGCGGAGCGCGCGGCGATATTGTCGGATGGCCGGGCCGCGCTGCCCCTGGTCACGGTAGAGGTTTCCAAGGACATAGTGGATCTTGGCCTTGTTCAGCCAGGCCGCGCGGCGCAGGCACTGGATCGCTTCCTCCGCGCGGCCCCGCTGGGCGTAGAGGTAGCCCAATCCCTCTTGGGCCTCCAGCAGGTTGGCGTCAATGGCCGCCGCGTGTTCGAACTCTGAGAGCGCCTGGTCTTCGAGTCCCTGTTCAACGTGCGCCCGGGCCAAGCCGGCCCACGCTTTGGCATGGTCGGGAAAGATTTGCAGCGCCTTCTCGTATTGGTTGACGGCTTCCTGCCACTCGCCGGCCTCCTCATGGGCTTGGCCCTCTTGCGCGTGCGGATCGGCCTGCTCGCGTTTTTCCAGGCGGTCTAGAACGATGAGAACCTTTTGAATGGTGACGGACTCGGTCAGGGATTCCAGCGTGCGGTTGCCTTTGAGGTACTCGCTCATCGCCCGGATCGTCTTGACGCGGTCCGCTGTTCCCGGATGGGTGCCGAAAAAGTAATATTCCTCGGAAAGGAACCGGCCGTATTCCCGGCGGGTTTCTTCCAGTTTTGAGCCGGCCTCCAGGTGCTCCGGGCTGTTTTCTCCAAATGCCGCGAGGGCCTGCTGCGTCTCCGCCTCGGCGAGCCGGAGCTTGTTTTCTTTTTCCTGTTTTTCCGGCTTCACCCTTTTCTCCAAGTCCTCAAAGAAATCGGCGAAACGGGAGGGATCGTATCCGGCCCGGTAAGTGTAAATGGCGCCGAGGATGTCCGCCTCCCGTTCGTGCTCCCGGGAATAGGTGTTCAGACCCGCGACCGCGCCGAGAGTGACGGCCAGCTCGGCCCAGCCCGAAGAGTCTTTTTTGGCGAGCTGGATCGCCCATTGCGCCAGCTGGACAGGCAGCGCTCTTCGGGAGATATGGCCGGCATCCAGGTGCGACAGCTCATGGGCCAGGATTCCCGCCAGCTCGTCTTCGCTGCGCATCCGGCTCATGAGCCCGTCAAAGACGTAAACGTATTCTCCGCCGGTGACGAACGCGTTGGCCTGCTTGTCCCCCAGCACCCGCACGATCGGCTTGAGCCCTTTCTCATGGGTCACCGGGATCAGCTTCCGGAGGATGTTTTCCACATCGGATTTCATCGTCAAATGCGGCGTTTCTTTGTATTTCTCCATGATCTGCTTGTCCAGCTCGCGGGCCTTCAATTTATCCGCTTCGGTCATCTCTTGGGCCAGGTTGCGCTCCAGCGCGACGGGATCCATGTCCATCGCGATGCGGAGCTCTTTCTTGAGAGTGGCGCAGCCGCTGAGGCAGGAGACGGCACCCATCAGGCCGGCGGCGGCGAGCCGGACCGGCCATCGCGCGTTATGCATCGGGAACAGGCGTCCCATATACCAGCACCTCGTATCCCCGTTCGCCGGAATGAGCTGTGTAGAGGTAATCCAGCCGGCCGAGCAGTGTCTCTGTTTCCAGCGGTCCCACCGATTCCACGGACAACCCCTCATATTCCGTAAGCCGAGCAAGGGAGCCGTCCGCCTGACGGAACAGGAGGTGGACCGCGTTGAAGCGGACTCGATAGAGGCGGCCGTCTTTCAGATTTCGCCAGAGATCGGTATGCGCGCCGACCCGTTCCAGCGTGACGCCGTTTGAAAGCGCCAGCGGGCTCTCGAAACTTCCGCCGGCTAGGTGGGTAAACCAACGCTCAGGCGTTTGAGGAGGAGAAAGGGTGTCTTGCGCGCCTTCGGCCGCGGGCCCGATCGGTCTTCCATAGACCCGGATCTCTCGTCCGTTGTCATCCGAATGGGGCAGGCCAAAGAAGTCGAAAGAACCAAGCAGTGTTTCGCCTCCAAGCGGATTCCCCGGGTGGAGGCGCGTCCGGATGCTCTGGCCGTCCTTGTTGCGAGAGATGAAATTCCCGCCTTTGAAGCGCAGCCCATAGGAGCGGTTATTCTGCTTGTTCAGCCAGGTGTCTGTTCCGGCGTCGATCAGCTCCAGCGTGACGCTGTTATCGAGGTGGAGTGGACTGCGGAAAGATGCGCTGGTGTAGGTGAGCGGGGGGGCGGGAGGCGGCCTCTGGATGGGTTTGCTGCAGCCCGAATAAACGCCGGCCAATAGAACGAAACCGGAGCTGACGATCCAAATAGGACGGCGCACCCGTGTGGTTCCTCCCTCAGGTGAATGATGCCTTAATGGGCATATTTGGCGGGATTATAGCATGAAGCATCACAGGGATTTTCGGAGTTCGGCTTCGGCGTCCACTTGGTCGCGGTTGATGCGGTGGAGCAGCCTGACCCGCTCGGATCTTCAGAGATAACGCCGGAGTTCGCGCTCCAGCGTGGATCGGAAATCTTTAGCAAGGGATTGCTGATCGCGGGGCAGGAACAGTTTCAGTTCGTGAAGCGGGTCCGCCTTCATTTGCTTGAGCCGGGCCAGGACCTCTTTCAGGAGGGGACGCTCTTTCGGCGGGAAGAGCCCCTTTCTCAGGATGAAATAGAGATCATAGAAATCTCGGGGTTTTGCTCGATCCAGCAGCGCGCTGAGTTTTTCCCGCACCAGCAGTTCCTGCGGCAGGTGCAGCAGCGTGTAGGCCGGCAGGAAGTCACCGGCGATGAGGGCCGTCTCGGGTTTGACCGCGCCGGCCTTCCTCAAGGAAATCTCCAGACGGATTTCCACGTGATGGCTTAAGAACCGGTAATGGATGATTCCTAAATAGCCGCCGCTGGTCGCCTTGGCTTCCTCCACGTCGACGGATATTCCCACCCGCTCGATTGCGCTCAAGGTGTCCGTGATCAATTCCTCGATGACCGGTTTTTGGATTCGGAATCCGGAGAAATCCAGATCTTCCGAAAACCGAGGGCTTCCGTATACCACTCGCAGGGCCGTGCCTCCTTTGAAGAGAACGGAAGTCGCCGCCGGGTGCCGATAAAATACCGAGAGAAAAAGATGCTGGCAATATTCGCGGGCGACGTTTAAGGCCGTTGTCTGGTATTGCGTTGCCAGTCGTTGAATCGTCTCCGGCTGGATCATCGCAGTTTTTGGATCCGCTGGAGAAGAGACGGGCGGTGAAAAAGACGGGCATACGACTCCATCTTCTTTTTATCCAGATGGCGAAGGTCCAGCCGGTCGTTCAGATTTCTCTTCTTTAAGTCCACGAAATAGAGCGTGTCCACCAGGGCTTTCTCCGGAGTGGCCATCAGGATCGTCTCCGCGCCGTTGCGAATAGGCTCATAGCCGGTAAAGCCGGATTTCTTCAAACGGTGGTATTCAAACGTTTTTCCAAGAGCGGCCAGCTCCCGGGTAGGGCGGGTGGTTGCCGAAGTCATGACGTAGGTTGTTTCAGGGATCAGGCGGTGGTACGCCAGCGCGAACTCAAACGACAGGTAGGAGGGCTCATAGAGCCGGTTGGCGAGCGCCATCTCCGATGGCGGGTCGTCCGTCCTGCAGTACAACCCATTTCGGAGCTTCAGCAGAGCGCCCTTCTTGGCGTACCGGTGCACCAGGAACCGGGCCGCAATGGCGGAGATATTCAGCACCCGCTGGAGCTCCAGCGGGGTGAATAGCCGCAAGCCATGCTTGCGAACCGAGCGTTCGAAATCTATCCAATTCATAGTATTAGCAACTCTGCTAATAGTATGAATTATGAATTGGCCCCTGTCAAGAGCTGGTTACCGACGAGGCCTGCTTCCAAACCGCCGACTTCGACTAGAGGGAGCGCCTCAGTTCGGCTTCGGCGTCCACTTGGTCGCGGTTGATGCGGTGCAGCAGGGTGCGGGCTTTCTCACGCAGGGAGGGGCTGGCGGCGCGGGAGATCTCTAGGGCGCGGCAGAGCTGCACCGTCATCCGGAAATAGCGGATCAGCTCTCCCTCCGCGGCTCCGGAGAGTTCCACCACCTTGTCGAAGGTTGCCCCGCCGATCCACCGCTCCACCGCGGCGGATAGATTGAAGGAGGGCCCCTTGGTGAGCGGGTAGATCCGGAGCCGCCGTTCCTCTTTGTGTATCCGGTCGAGGATCTCGTTCGCTTTCTCCGCCAGCTCCTTCACGCGGCGGGAGAGGTGCACCGGCGGCCCGAACCGGCGCGGCTCGTAGACCAGCGCCAGCAGCAGGGTGCCTAAGTCCACGAGGTTCAGCTCATCCAGCAGCCCTATCTCGAACAGCTCGGAGAGGAACAGCTCGTAGCCGTAGATCTGCACGGCGAACATCCCCTTGGCGGAGAGCCGTTCGGCGGTGCCGGGCGGGTTGACGTAGCCGAGAAACCGCAGCAGTTTGAGCTTCCGCTCGATCAGGGAGTAGGCCTCTCTCTGCTGGATCATGGGGGCCTGATGGGCGTGCAGGGTTTTCTGGTAAAAGGGAAGCAGCTCCTGTTGGAAGCTTTTGTACAGGTTCAGCACGGTGGCGTAGGTGAGGTTGAACCGGCTGGAGACCTGCTCCGGTTTTCCATAGAGCAGGTTGTTGAGCTCCGGGTAGGTGGTCTCCCACGGGTTGACCCGCAGGTAAACGAAGCCGGTGTCGTCCAAGCCGCGCCGCCCGGCCCGGCCGGCCATCTGCGAGAGCTCCCGCACCCGCATGAGGGTGCGCGGCCCATCGGAGCGCTTGAGCAGGGTGTCGAGCACCACGGAGCGGGCCGGCATGTTGACCCCCAGCGCGAAGGTCTCGGTGGTGACAATCACCTTGATGAGCCGGGTGGTGAAAAGCACCTCTACCACCTCTTTGAGGGTTGGCAGAAGGCCGGCGTGGTGGAAGGCCACCCCCTGCGCCACCAACTCCCGCATCGCGGCGGCGGAGCGCTCATGCGTGATCTCGTAGCGGCGGCAGAGCTCGTCGAATCTGGCCAGCAGTTTCTTTTGGGTGTCGGCGTCGGCTAGTCCCAGCGCGGCGAACTCCCAGGCCAGCTCTTCCACCCGTTTCCGGCTGAAGGCGAAATAGAGGCAGGGCAGGTGGTCCACCTCCACGACCTTCCTTAATAGGTGGTCCACCCGGTTGGGCTTACCCCGGTGCTCGTGGTGCTCCCTCCAGCCGGGGCGGCGGCCCATGCGGTAGATCCGGCGGCCGCCCCCGCCGCCGGCCTGGCGGTCCATGCCGCGGTAGCCCTCCGTTTTCAGCCGGTTCATGTCCCGGTACAACACGTCCTGGCATTGGAAGGCGAACCGGAGGGGGACCGGGCGGTGGGTTTCCTGCACCACCTGCACCGGGCGGCCGTGGATCTTTTCGATCCAGCCGGCCAGCTGCGCGGCGTTGGGGATCGTGGCGGAGAGGGCCAGGATCTCCGTCTCGCGCGGCGTCAGCAGCAGCGCCTCCTCCCAGACGGTGCCCCGCTCCGGGTCGTCGAGGTAATGGACCTCGTCGAAGATCACCCACCGGCAGCGGGCGAACCGCTCGCCGCCCTCGAATAAGCTGTTCCGGTAGATCTCGGTGGTCATGATCAGCAAGGGCGCCTCGGGGTTGAGCGTGACGTCGCCGGTCAAGATTCCCACCTTCTCGCCGTATTGCGCGTGGAAGTCCCGGAACTTCTGGTTGCTCAGCGCCTTGATCGGGGCCGTGTAGATCGCCATGCCGCCGGAGTTGAGCGCCTCCTCCACGGCCACCTCGGCGATCACCGTTTTGCCGGCGCCGGTCGGGGCGGCCACGAAGACCGAGAGGCCGCGGCGGATCGCGTCAATCGCCTGTTGCTGGAAAGGGTCGTAGGGAAAGGGATGCATGCGAGTATGATACAATGGCCCGCGGCGAGGAGAATAAAATGAAAAAAAAGCGATTGCGCGCGACGACAGGGGTGGTGATCGGGTTGATGCTGCTCAGTGTTTGTTCGCCCGTTTTCGCGGTTGGAACGGAGGTGGACACCGGCGTCGGCGTCGTGACCAAGCTGTTCCGCGGGATCGTCAACGCGGCGACCGGGTGGTTTGAAATCCCCAAGCAGATTTCACTGACCTGGCAGGAGTCCGGGGCCGGGCCGGGGATGACCTGGGGATTGGCGAAGGGGGTGGGATGGGCGGTGGCACGGTCGGTGGTGGGCGCCTACGAGATCATTACCTTCCCAATGCCGATCCCGGAGGGATACCAGCCGATCCTGCAGCCGGAATACGTGTTATCGGATTTGAATACAGCCGGTGGCCATGGTGTATCGGAATAGGGCTGTCGGTCTCGCGTTGGCGGCGGTTTTTCTCGTCGGGATTTCCGGTCCCGTCTTCGCGCACGACGCGGGGCAGAAACTGGGCCGCGGTCTCGCCAACGTGGCGACCGGATGGGTGGAGATTCCCAAGCAGGTCGGCCTGCAGGGCCGGGAAACAAACGCTTGGGATGCCTTCACCAAAGGGCTCGCCAAGGGTTTCGTGCACGCCTTCGCGCGGACCACCGTCGGCGCTTACGAGATCATCAGCTTCCCGTTCCCCGTGCCGGAAGGATACCGGCCGATCATCACCACCCCCGAGTTCGTCTCTTCCGATTATCAGCCCCCCGTGAAAGCCAACGAAGAGCCCCTGCCCGCGCGCTGATGCAATCCCGCCCGTTCGGAAAAACCGGTTGGACCGTTTCCGAGATCGGGTTCGGCTGTTGGGGGATGGGAGGCGGGTGGGGCCCGCGCGACGACGCGCAGGCGAAAGAGGCCCTCCGCCGCGCGCTGGATCTGGGGGTGGATTTCTTCGACACCGCATGGATCTACGGAGAAGGGCGGAGCGAAACGCTGCTGGGGGAGGCGCTGCGCGGCGCCGCGAAACCCTACCGCGTGGCCACCAAGGTCCCCGCCAAAACGATGGATTGGCCGGCCCATCCCGGTCTGGACATCCGCAAGGCCTTTCCCGCCGACTGGATCATCGAGTGCACCGAAGAATCCCTGAAGCGGCTGGGGATGGAGCGGCTGGACCTGCAGCAGATGCACATTTGGACCGACGCCTGGGTGGATGCCGCCGAATGGCGTGAAGCGGCGGCCCGGCTGAAGAGACAGGGCAAGATCAAGGGGTTCGGTGTTTCCATCAACGACCATGAGCCGGACTCGGCCCTCAAGCTCGTCGCCACCGGCGAGATTGACTCGGTGCAGGTGATCTACAACATCTTTGACCAGCATCCGGAGCGGCGGCTCTTCCCGCTGGCCCAGGAGCACGGCGTCGCCGTAATCGCGCGGGTCCCCTTCGACGAGGGGTCCCTCAGCGGGAAATTCACGCCGGAGACCCGCTTCCCGAAAAACGACTGGCGCTCCGGCTATTTTCGCGGGGAGCGGCTCGCCGAGACCTGCGACCGGGTCGAGAAGCTCAAATCTTTTCTCGATAAGGATACTCCCAGCTTAAGCGCCCTCGCCCTCAAGTTCGCGCTCTCCCATCCGGCCGTCTCCACGGTGATCCCCGGCATGCGCCGTCCGGAGCACGTGGAGCAAAACTGCGCCGTCAGCGCCATGCCGCTCCTCTCCCCGGACAAGCGGGCGGCGCTGAAGCAGCACGCTTGGGGCCGGAACTTCTACCAGGGGGCCTGGGACTGATACTCTCCGCCGCGGAAAAACTGGATGACTCCGCGATGGCGGAGGTGGCCCAGGCGATGCGGGCGCAGGCGAGGGAGCGGGGCTTGATGATCCAGATGGACGGCCCCGAGCAGGAGATGGTTCCGGTGGCCCTCTCGCCGTGGGTCTTCACGCCGGAGACGGCCCGGTACCTACGCACTTTCTTCCGCGGCATCCGCCGCACCGTCAACCGGATCCTCAGTCATTACTTCGAGGACGAGAAGCTCCAGCAGATCCTGCCGCTGCGGGAGAGCGAGCTTACGTGGCTCAAGGCCGGCTGCAGCGAAGGGATCCCGCGCCCCCAGACGATCTTCGAGCGGTTCGACACGAACCTCGGTCCCAATCCCGAGGAACAGCTGCGGGATTTCCAGGTGATCGAGTTCAACGGCGTCGGCGTCGGCTGCGTCTACCTCATGCCGGCGGCGACCGAGCTGCTGCGGGACCATCTGTTCCCCCGGCTCAAAGAGCTTCTCCCGGATTTCCCGCTGAACCTGCCGGCCGATTACCGCCAACTGCTGCTCCAGGAGCTGCAGACCCATTGCCGCGCGATCGAGCGGCCGGGCTGCCGCGTCGGCTTGATCGAGCGGCGGGAGACGGTGACCGGCGGCTGCGACGAGTTCACGCGCATCGGGGCCTTCTTCGGCGAGAAGGGGGTGGCCACCGTGGTCGGGGACCCGCGCGAAATCGAGCAGAAGGGGAACGACCTGACCCTCAAGGGGGAACCGGTGGATGTGCTGTACCGGGACTTCCAGCTGGAGGAGGTAGTCTCCATCAAGACGCACGGCGGGTCGGTGGACGGCATCGAGGCCGCCTTCGGCCGGAATCAGGTGGTCTCCACCGTGTTCGGGGAATTCGATCACAAGTCCCTCTGCGAGCTGCTCTCCAACCCGGAGTTCGCCGGCTACTTCAGCCCGCAGGAGCTGCGGGCCGCGCGGAGGCATTTTCCCTGGACGCGGCTGATCCTGGAGCGCA
>Ga0080064_1003000_pt1 | contig 26196 bp, 29 predicted proteins | sample Subgrocontami54m_FD_69260 | JGI IMG/M metagenome (GOLD analysis project Ga0080064, IMG submission 69260) | Subsurface groundwater microbial communities from S. Glens Falls, New York, USA - GMW46 contaminated, 5.4 m (SPADES assembly) (version 2) ...
GTTTGCGCTTCAAGCGAATTACAGCTTGATTGCCGACCTCATCTTCATGCGGCAAGAGGCTATACGCTTCGCGCAGTTCGTCTTGCGGTAACCGTCGCATTCCGGCCAGTAGGCGGCATTGGCGGCCTGCACCACCCGGCCAATTCTCGATTAGGGAGGCGATCGATTTCCAGCCACGCAAGTTGAAATAGCCGACGCAAAAGTCGGATCGGATAGAAAGCTCTAGCGTCTCACGAAGAGCGGGTAGAAGTCGCTGATCGATATTGTCGAAAATACGTGGCATTTGTACAGCCTAGCGAAAGCGGTGAAATTTCCGGTGATTCTACGCGATTTCGCGGTATTATGACAAGGCGGTTTTTGAAGGAGAAAGAAGACGACAAAGTAGAGAGGCGCGGTCCTGCCTGATTGACATCGCTGCGCCTTATCGGATATTTTCTGTCCCGACGCGGTAAGACGAGGCCCGTCCCCTACTTACGGGAAAATCGGGAAATCGGCCGGTGAAAACAGAGGTTAACTATGGGCTATAAATCTTTAGGCGAGTTCATCGAGGCAGCCGAACACATCGGCGACCTGAAAGTGATCCACGGGGCGGATCTGGATCTCGAGGTGGGCTGTCTGACCGAGCTTTCCGCCGAGCGGGATGGACCGTTGCTCCTGTTTGACCGCTTCAAAGGATTTCCGGCCGATTTCCGAATAGCCAGCAATATCTATCGGAGCAGCAGGCGTCGATACGCTTTGGCCCTGGGTTTCCCCATAGACGCTCACCCGGTCGAGCTGGTGAAGATGCTCCGAGAGAGGCGGCAGGCACAAAAGCCGATGCCCCCGGTGGAGGTGGGCGATGGGCCGGTGCTGGGACACATCCTCAAGGGCGCCGATGTCGACGTGGGCCTGTTTCCCGCTCCCAAGTGGCATTCGGGGGACGGTGGCCGGTATATCGGGACAGCGGACATCGTGATCGTGCGCGATCCGGAGACGGGATGGATTAATTTCGGCACCTATCGCGCGTGCGTGCAGGGGAGAGACCGGTTGAGTCTCTGGATCATCAAGCACAAACGGGGACGGATTATCGCCGAGAAATACTGGTCCAAGGGACAGGCTTGCCCGATCGCCGTAGTCCTGGGATGCGACCCTTTGACGCTCATGGCCGCGACCAGCCCGGCGAAGTATGAGCAGGCAGGCGCTCTCCACGGCGCGCCGGTGGAAGTCGTGAAAGCTCCGCTGACGGGGCTTCCCATTCCCGCGCATGCCGAGATTGTCTTTGAGGGGGAGATGCCGCCGCCCGAGGAGGAGACCGTTCCTGAGGGGCCTTTCGGGGAATGGCCCGGTTATTACTCGCACTCCGGCCAGGAGTGCGTCGTCCGGGTGAAGCTGATTGCTCACCGTAGCGCTCCGATTCTTTGCGGCAGCCCGCCGCTTCGTCCCCTGCTGACGTGGAACGAAGACCTTCCGATAAACGGCGTCGATTTTTGGGATCATCTCGAACGTTCCGGGATTTCCGATATCACGGGCGTCTGGGGACACTGCAACGGGCTCATGGTCGTGATCGCGCTCAAGCAGCGCTACCCGGGCCATGCCATGCAGGCCCTTCTGGCGGCGGCGGGGTTGCGCAGGTCGGCCAGCATGTACCGCCATTATGTGACCGTCGACGAGGATATCGATCCTTCCAATATTCGGGACGTCTTATGGGCCATGTGCACCCGGGTCGATCCGGGGACCTCGGTTGAGATCGTGCGCAACGCGTGGACCAGCGATCTCGATCCCCGGCTGACTCCGGCTCAAAAGGCCTCGGGCGATTACACCATGGGACGCATGCTGATCGATGCGTGTAAGCCCTATCATTGGAGGGATTCTTTTCCTAAAACAAATATATTCTCGCCTGAAGAACGGCGGCAGGTCAGCGAGCGATGGGCCAAGCTATTGGAGGAAATCGAGAAATCGGCTAAAGGAAAGGCCGCAGGCAAGTGACGCGGATTCTCTCTCCATCGGTCTTCATGGCTTTATGACGGAAGAAGAGCATTACGATCTTTTGACGCGGACAGGTCCTGGAACCCCTTGCGGAGCATTGCTGCGGCGGTACTGGCAACCGGCGGCGCTTTCAGAGGAGTTGCCTCCAGGAGGAGCACCGCTCGCCGTCAAGTTATTAGGCGAGGAGCTGGTGCTTTTTCGCGACGATGACGGCCGTCCCGGACTCTTGGGCTTGCACTGTTCCCACCGCGGCGCCGATCTGAGCTATGGACGTTTGGAAAACAGGGGGCTCCGCTGCATCTACCACGGTTGGCTTTACGATATCCGGGGCCGTTGCCTGGATCAGCCCGGAGAGCCCGGAGGGGGCGAAAATAGGGGCGCGATCCGCCATCCGGCCTATCCCTGCCAGGAGCGGGCAGGGGTGATTTTCACTTATATGGGTCCGGGAGAGCCGCCTCTCCTTCCGAACTTCGACTTTGTCACCGCCCCCGAGGATCACGTATTCGCCACCAAGATCTTCAGCGAGTGCAATTACCTGCAGGGCAACGAAGGAAACATCGACCTTCTGCACGTCTCGTTCCTCCACTATACCGAGCAGGACCTACGCGCGGACAACGCGGTGAATCGCCCGGGAGTTCACGGCTCGCCGGAGGCGCTGTCCTCGAGAGGATCCGCTCCCACCATGGAGAGGATCGAAGCTGAATTGGTCGAGGTTGGACTCAGGGTCTGCAAGATCCGCAACCTGGGGTCGAATCAACAATACATAAGAGTGGGCACATTGATCCTTCCCAATCTCTACGCCTTCCCCGCCGGAGGGCTCAACTGGCACGTGCCGATCGATGACACCCACCATTGGAAATATGTAATCTCATTCGACAAGGACAAGCCCTACGATAAAGAAGCGCTGCGCCGGAATCGCGACCGCTTGACCCCTCCTCCAGATTACAAACCGATCATGAATCGGGCCAACCGCTATCTCCAGGACCGCGAATTTATGAAAGCCAAGAGCTACAGCGGCATCGGGCCAACCTATTTCGCCGCCCAGGATCTGTGCGTTACCGAAGGGGCCGGCCCGATCGCGGACCGGACCCAAGAGCACCTCATGGTTTCGGATGCCCCCGTCGTGACCGGACGGAAGCTCCTCGCCGGCGCGATTCGTGACATCCAGGAGGGGCGCGATCCCCCCGGGATCGTACGCGATCCAGGCTTGAACCGCTTTCCGACCATCGTCGCGACTTCCGCCGTCATTCCTCATACGGTTCATTGGAAAGATCACTGCCGGATGCTGATTGCCGACGGGCGGGGCTGGGTAGGGAGGCCGGACTTAGTTCAGGCGATCGTGGGACAATCCACGCCCTGAACCCAAAATCCGTGCTCGTTTCTCGTGCTCGCGGGGAGGAGACGGGAACGAACACGATCACGAACAACGAACACGATGGGGGACATTTTAAGATTGGGTATCGTGGGAGTGGGCATGGGCGCCGGCCGGGTCATCCCGGAGCTTGCCAACCTCCCTTTCATCAAACTCACCGCGGCGGCGGATGTTCGCCAACACGCGTTAGATCAATTCAAGGCGGAGTTCGGCGGCGAGACCTACCTGAGCGTTGAGGAGATGTGCCAGAGCCCCAATATCGACGCCGTCTACGTCGCCACGCCACACGAGTTTCACGCCGAGCACACGATTATCGCGTTAAAAAACAAGAAACACGTCATCGTGGAAAAACCGATGGCCCTTTCCATTGAAGAATGCGAAGCCATGAACCAAGCGGCGGAGGCCAACCGGGTCAAGCTCTTGTGCGGCCATACACACAGCTTCGATCCTCCAGTTCAAAAAATGGCCGAGGTGGTCCGAAGCGGCGAACTTGGCCGCACGTTGATGATCAATAGCTCTTACTACAAGAACTTTATTTATCGGCCGTTCTCAGACCATGACGTCGCCATGAGCCGCGGAGTCGTCTTGAACCAGGGACCCCATCAGGTGGACATCGCGCGCCTCCTCGGCGGGGGCGTGGTTCGGAGCGTTCGAGCCGTGGCGGGAGCGGCGGACTCCAGCCGCGGGGAACCCGGCCGGCCGGCCGAGGGTCATTACGTTTGTTATCTCGAGTTTGAGAATGGAGTGCCTGCCGCCCTGATATTCAGCGGATATGCTTATCTGGATACCGCCGAGCTTGTGTGGGACATCGGAGAAGGGGGCCGACCGGTCGACCCCGAGTCATTTGTCGAGGCCCATCGCTTTTTCAAGGGGCTCGGCAACGGTCCCGAACGCGGAAAAAATATGGAGAAGCTTTTGGAATCGTGGCGCTACGGCGGCGCTAATGTGGGAGATTGGTTCAAGAGCGGCAGTTCAGGCTCGAGGCCCGGCGAGCCGCACCAACCTTTCTTCGGACTGACGATCGTGACCTGCGAGAAAGGCGACATCCGGCAATCGCCGGACGGTCTCTATTTGTATACCGCAGAGGGTCGAAGAGAGATCACCATCCCGCTGGGCGCCAGCGGCCGTGAGGCCGAGATGCGCGAGCTTTACGAAGCCGTGGTGAATGACCGGCCGGTATTTCACGATGGCAGATGGGGCGAGGCGACGCTGGAAGTCTGCTTGGCCATCCTTCAGTCGACGGCGGAAAGACGCGAGATCCTCATGTCCCACCAAGTTCCGGCCTGGACATGAAGAGGCCGTCGAAGCAAAAAAAGGGGCGCCTGAAGCCAGGCGCCCCTTTTGGTTTGAGCCTTTTTCAACGGCCTATTAGAACTCGTCTCCGTGCGGCATATGCTGGGCCTCTTTCTTCTTCTCGGGCTTATCCGCTATTATCGCCTCGGTGGTGATCATCAACCCCGCAATGGAGGCCGCATTTTGAAGTGCGCACCGCACCACTTTGGTCGGGTCCACGATCCCCCCCTTGACGAGGTCTTCAAATTCCTCTGACGCGGCATTGAAACCGTACGCCCCCTTGCTGCTCTTGATCTTCTCTAAAACTACCGAGCCGTCCGCGCCGGCATTTTGCGCGATCCAACGCGCGGGCTCTTCCAAGGCCTTCTGGACGATCCGCACACCCAGCTTCTCGTCTTCGGTGACCCTGATATTGGCCAGGACCACGCTGGCGCGGATGAGAGCGACTCCCCCACCCGGCACAATCCCTTCCTCCACGGCCGCCCGGGTGGCGTGAAGGGCGTCCTCGACCCGGGCTTTCTTCTCCTTCATCTCCACTTCCGTCGCCGCCCCGACCTTGATCACCGCCACTCCGCCGGCCAACTTGGCCAGTCGCTCCTGGAGCTTTTCCCGATCGTAATCGGAGGTCGTCTCGTCAATCTGGGCCCGGATCTGATTGATCCGCCCTTCAATTGCGGATTTCTTGCCCGCGCCTTCCACGATCGTCGTATTGTCTTTATCTACAATGACCCGCTTGACTTTTCCCAGGTCCTTCAGCGTGACGTTCTCGAGCTTGATGCCCAGCTCCTCGGCGATCATGCGTCCATCGGTCAAAATGGCGATGTCCTCGAGCAGGGCCTTACGCCGGTCCCCAAAGCCAGGGGCCTTGATCGCCACGCACTTGAGCGTCCCGCGGAGCTTATTGACCACGAGGGTTGCCAGGGCCTCGCCCTCCACATCCTCCGCCAGGATGAGCAACGGTTTGCCCGTTTTCGCCGCGCTCTCCAAAACCGGCAGGAGGTCTTTCATGCTGGAGATTTTTTTCTCGTTAATCAGAATGTAGGCATCCTCGTAAACACACTCCATCCGCTCCGCATCGGTCACGAAGTAGGGCGACAGGTAGCCGCGGTCGAAGCGCATCCCTTCCACGACTTCCAAAGTAGTCTCCAACCCTTTGGCCTCTTCCACCGTGATCACCCCTTCTTTTCCCACCTTGTCCATCGCCTCCGCCAGGATATCCCCGATGGTCTTGTCGTTGTTCGCGGAAATCGTCCCGACCTGGGCGATCTCCCCCCGGTCGCGGGTGGGTTTGGACAAGTTCTTGAGCTCCTCCACCACCTTCGCCACAGCCTTATCGATGCCCCGCTTGATGGCCATGGGATCATGGCCGGCGGCGACCATCTTCAGCCCCTCGCTATAAAGGGCCCTTGCCAGCACGGTGGCCGTGGTCGTGCCATCCCCTGCGGTATCGGAAGTCTTGCTGGCGACCTCTTTAACCATCTGGGCGCCCATATTCTCGAATTTGTCCTCGAGCTGGATCTCCTTGGCCACGCTCACCCCGTCCTTGGTGATGGTCGGGGCGCCCCAGGATTTCTCCAGAATAACGTTGCGGCCCTTGGGCCCCAGGGTCACCACCACGGCGTCAGCCAGCAGGTTGACGCCCCGAAGAACTTTTGCCCTTGCCTCTTCGCTGAATTTTATTTCCTTCGCTGCCATAGTCTCCTCCTTACTCTATGATTCCAAGAATATCTTCTTCGCGCATGATGAGATGCTCTTCCCCGTTGAGCTTGATCTCGGCCCCGGAATACTTGCCGAACAAAATCTTGTCGCCTTCCTTGACGTCCATGGGTACCAGCTTGCCATCCTCTCCTCGCTTCCCGGCGCCCACCGCGATCACCCGGCCCTCCTGGGGCTTCTCTTTGGCGGTATCCGGGATGATGATCCCGCCCTTGGTCTTCTCCTCTTCTTCGATCCTTTTGACAATGACCCTATCATGTAGGGGACGAATCTTTACAGCCATACAGACCTCCTCCGAATAGATATAATTTAAAAATCTATGCTCTTCCTGATGGGTTAATTATCGATGAAATATAGTTTCAATTTTTAAAACGTCAAGGGGTATCCAGCCCCCCTGGCCTGATTTTCAGCTATTTGGAGGGCATTATGGCGAATTTCACCCCCTCCACAGGCACGGCCAAAGCCTTATTTCACGAAAAACTTGAGGGACTGGCTCGCGTAGGAGGCCAGGGGACCCCAATAGATGCCGAAAAATACCGTTAGAGCGCTAAGAACTCCCAGCAAAGCCGAATGGCCCAGGGACATCGTGACCTCCGGATCGGCGGGTTCCGGCAGATCGAGAAACATCGTCTTGATTACACGGACATAGTAGTAAAGCGAGATGACGCTGTTCAAGATTGCCACCACGGCCAATAGATAAAACTCCGCCTTGATGACGGCGGCAAAGAGGAAAAACTTCCCTACAAAGCCGGCCAACGGCGGGAGACCGGTAAGGGAAAAGAGGAAAATAGCCATGCAGACTGCGGGGATGGCCGCTCCCCGCCAGGCCAGGCCGCGGTAGCCCTCCATATCTTCCCTTCCAGTGGCGTTGGCGACGATCACGACCACCAGAAAGGCGCCCAGGTTCATGATGAGGTAGACCACAATGTAGAAAAGAGCCGCCTTCAGCCCCTCGCTGGTGAGCACCACCAACCCCATGAGGATATAGCCCGCATGGGCGATCCCGGAATAGGCCAGGAGTCTTTTGATGTTCCGCTGATTGAGGGCGCAAAGGTTCCCCACGGTCATGGTCAGGATGCTCATGAACAGCAGAAAGTGGGGCCACTCCACGCCGGGAACGAAGAGCCAATCCCCTTCTTCAACCAAGCGCGAGGCCACGGGGAAGAAAAAGCGAATCAAGATGGCCACTCCCGCGGCGTTCGATCCCACCGAGAGAAAGGCGGTCACGGGCGTCGGGGCGCCCTGATAGACATCGGGCGACCACATGTGAAAAGGAACAAAAACGATCTTGTAGCCAAAGCCGGCCAGGATAAAAACAAAAGCCAAGAATAAACTCAGGCGAGGAGCGCCCTCCTGGAGGAGAAACTCGTGGATCCGGCCATAGTCCAGGCCACCGGCCAGGCCGAAGATCCAACTCATGCCGTAAATCATCGTCCCGGAGGCGACTCCGCCATAGATGAGATACTTGAGCGCGGCCTCGCTGGAGCGGCGGTCATGGGGCAAAAGGCCGGTCAGGATATAGGAGGTCAAACTGACCATCTCGAGCGAAAGATAGGCCGTCAGGAGATTCGTCGATGAGGCCATGAAGAACATGCCCAGCGCGGAGGTGAGAAGAAGCGTATAGTACTCCCCTTGGTGAACTCCCTGGATTTCCCGGCTGCTCAATGAGATCCAGACGACTCCCAGGGTGGCGACGAGCGAAATGACTTTAAAAAAGAGACTGAAATTATCCAGGACGATCATCCGGTGGAAAAGCCAGCCCGAAGGAGCGCCGTAGAGATCCAGGGTGGCGAGAAGTGAAAGCAAACAGCCCGCCCCAGCCAGATAGGCCAGCTTTTTCTTTTGCTTGAGGAGCAGGTCTAAAACGACCAGCAGAAGGATGGTCCCGGAAAGAATCGCTTCGGGATAAAAAAACCTGAGACTCTCGAAATTGCCCAAATTCATAAACGCCCTAAACTAACCTTCTTCTCAGCCTGGTCAAAAAGGTCCCAGAGGCAAGGCGCGCAGTTCTCGTTTCTCGTGCTCGTGGCTCGTGTTCGTCAGGCAAGAATAACTGTCCTCAGTTCCGGAATTTGTTTTCCCGAGCACGAATCACGATCACGAACACGAAAATAGGCCTTTTTCATAAGGCTGCTAGAGATGGGGAATCACGATCTTGATGAGCTGTTCCAGGGAAGAGCCCAGGAGATCGAGCATCGCGCGCGGATAGACTCCCAAGATGATCACAATCGCCGCCAGTGGGGCCAGTGTGAAGAGCTCTCTGCCGTTGATCTCCGGCATTGCCTTATACTTCTCGTTGACTGCGCCGAGATAAACTCGCTGGATCGCCCAGAGGAGATAGCCTGCGGTGAGGACCACCCCGCTGGCGCCAAAAATGGTGAGGACCGGATACTTCTGCCAGGCGCCCAGCAGGATCAGGACCTCCGAGATAAAGCCCGACAGCCCCGGCAATCCCATAGAGGCGAACAGGGCCAGCGCGCTGACGCCGGTGTAAAGAGGCATGATGGCGGCCAGTCCGCCGAATCCATCCAGGTCCCGGTGATGGGCGCGGTCATAGATGACTCCCACTAAGAGGAAGAGCATCCCGGTAATGATACCGTGATTGAACATCTGGAGAACGGCCCCGTTGAGCCCCTGCGGGGTAAAGGCCGCCATGCCCAGCATGACGTACCCCATATGGCTGACGCTGGAGTAAGCCACCAGTTTCTTAAAATCCTTTTGCGCCATCGCGCAGAGAGCGCCGTAAATGATATTCCAGGTCCCCAGCACCCCCAGGAAATAATAGGCCAGATCCGCGGTGGCGGCCGGCAGCATGGGAAAATTGATGCGCAGAATGCCGTAAGTCCCCATCTTCAGAAGAACGCCGGCGAGGATCACGGAGACCGCGGTGGGCGCCTCCACGTGGGCGTCGGGAAGCCAGGTATGAAACGGAAAGGCCGGGATCTTGATGGCAAAGCCGATAAAGAGCGCCATCCACACGACGTGCTGAAAGCCCCAACCCAATCGATCGAAAGGCCAGAAGGGAAGCGTCGCCGTCCCGTACTTGCCGCTTTGCGCGATGAGTTGCGTCATGTCGAAAGTATGAGGCTCGCTGGCGAAGTAGAGGGCTAATATGGCCAACAGCATGAGCACGCTGCCGAAGAGGGTATAAAGAAAAAATTTGATGGCCGCGTATTCCCGGCGGGGCCCGCCCCAGATGCCGATCAGGAAATACATGGGGAGAAGCATCAGCTCCCAGTAGATATAGAACAGGAAGAAATCGAGCGCGACAAAGACGCCCATCATTCCAGTTTCCAGCAGGAGAAAGAGGGCAAAGTATCCCTTCACCCCTTTTTCGATGCCCCAGGAGGCGAAAATGCAAAGAAAGCTCAAGAGCGCGGTCAAGAGCACCATGGAGATGCTGATCCCATCGACGCCCACGAAATACTGAATGTTATAAGCCGGGATCCACGGGACCTTATCGACAAACTGGAAACCGGGGTTCGCGATGTCGAAGTGCTGGTAAAGCCAACCCGCCAAAACCAGAGGCGGCGCCGTGAAGAGGGCGGAAACCCAGCGGATCAAACCGGCGCGGTCTCCTGGCAGCAACAACACCACCACCATGCCGGCCAAAGGGAAAAAGGTCATGTAGGAGAGCACATGGTCCGTCATCTTGTTGAATCCCCCATCCGAAATCAGCTCCAGTAGCGCAACTTGACGATCATGGCAACGAGTATCGCGCCGAGGACGACGTAAAGGTAGCCGTTGATATTCCCGGTCTGGATCTTCCGCAATCTGTCCCCGGCGCCGAATGTGATATCGGCAAGCCGGTTGACCATCCCGTCGATGATATAGTCGTCGAAGAGGCCGTTCAGCCACGAGATAAAGGCCGTGGTCCTGGCGGAACCGTCGACAAAAAAGTCGATGATGTGCTGGTCGATCCAGGCCCCGATCCGGGCCAGCAGAAGGGCGCCTCGGACAAAGAAAAACTGATAAATCTCGTCGATGTAATACTTGTTATAGGAGAGGCGATAGAAGATCCCTCCGGCCAGGGCGGAAAAACGCTCCGGCGCCAGCGAGCGCCGGAAGTACATCAGATAGGCCAGAAAGAAGCCGGCCGCGGCCACCGCCACGGAGAAGACCATGAGTCCACCTTCCAGGGCGACGGAGGCATGGGCTTCGTGGTGCGCGCCGAAGACCGGCTCCAGCCAGGCGGCAAAGGCGCTCCCGCCAAAGATCGCGGGAAGGCCGATCCAGCCCGCGGCGACGGACCCGAGTGCCAGCGCCACCAAGGGAAGGGTCATGACCTTCGGAGACTCGTGGAGGTGGGCCTGGGTATGGTGATCGGCCCGGCACTCTCCGAAGAAAACCAGAAAAAACTGCCGGAACATATAAAAGGCGGTCAACCCCGCTCCGAATACGCCGAGAATCCACAGCAAGGGAGAGCCGTGGGAGCTGGAAAATGCCTGCCAGAGGATCTCATCCTTGGAAAAAAAACCGGCGGTGAGCGGCGTCCCGGCGATCGCCAGTACCGCTATGGCAAAAGTCCAGAAGGTATAAGGCATGTGGCGCCTGAGGCCGCCCATCTTGCCCATGTCCTGCTCTCCTCCCATGGCATGGATCACGCTGCCGGAGCCGAGGAAGAGGCAGGCCTTAAAAAAAGCGTGCGTCATGAGATGAAACACCGCGGCGCTATAGGCCGCCACGCCGGCGGCGAGGAACATATAGCCCAACTGGCTGATCGTCGAGTAGGCCAGGACGCGCTTGATATCGTTCTGGGTGAGGGCGATGGTGGCGGCGAAGAGGGCCGTCAAGACGCCGACGGCGGCGACCACGCTCAACGTGACCGGCGCCAGCGAATAGAGGGAATGCATGCGAGCCACCATGTAGACGCCCGCGGTCACCATGGTCGCCGCGTGAATCAGCGCGCTCACCGGGGTAGGACCCTGCATGGCGTCCGGAAGCCAGACGTAAAGCGGGATCTGAGCCGATTTCCCCGTCGCGCCGATGAAAAAAAACAGCGTTGCCAGGGTCACGACCCCGATACCCCAGATTTCCTGATTCTGCAGCAGTGGGGCGAACTTCTGGATCTCCCGGAAGGCCACGGTGGCATGCCCCTGCTGATCCAGCGTCCAAAAAATAAGAAAGATTCCCAAAATGAAACCGAAATCGCCGACCCGGTTGACGATGAAGGCCTTGTTGCCGGCCCGGGTATTGGCCGGCTCATGATACCAAAAACCGATCAGGGCGTAGGAGCAGAGTCCCACCCCTTCCCAACCGACGAACATGAGGAGGAGATTATCCGCCATGACCAGAAGGAGCATCGAGAAGGTAAAGAGATTGAGGAAGGCGAAGTAGCGCCAATAAGATTTGTCTTCACGCATGTAGCCCGTCGAATAGATATGGATCAGCCCGCCGATTCCCGTCACTACCAGGATCATGATTGAGGAGAGCGGATCGACCCAGAAGGCCATGTCGACTTTCAGGGTTGCCAACGAAATCCAGGAATAGAGATGATCGATGAAAAACCGCTGCTCGGGGGCCAGGGCCCTCAAGTCCGAGAAAGCACGGAGAGAGAGGAGGAAGGCGACGACTACGGGCGCACAGGCGAGAAAGCTGACCGCTCCCTTGCCCATCTTCTTCTGGAACCAAGCGCCGAAAAGGCCGTTCACCGCCGCTCCCAGGAGCGGCAGGAAAACGATCCAGCGGAGATAATCTACCTGTATGGGATGTTCCATCTTACGATTTGCGATTTTTGATTTTCGATTTTAGATTCAATCCAAAACCTGTGCTGAGCGCAGTCGAAGCATCGGCAATCCTTAAACCTTTGAACCCTTGAACCGTTAAACCCTTCACTCTTTCAGCGTTTCTAACGCCTCGACATCGATGGCGTGGAAGATCTGGAAAATGGCCAGCACGATCGCCAGCCCCACTGCCGCCTCGGCGGCCGCCAGCATGATAACGAAGATGGCGTAGATCTGGCCGTCCACGTTCCCGCTGCTAAAACGGGAAAAGGCCACATAGTTGATGTTGGCGCTGTTGAGGATCAACTCCACGCCCATGAGAATGCTGATGGCATTGCGGCGCGTGAGGACCGTATAGAGCCCAAGCGTGAAAAGAAGCGCTCCAACGACCAGATAGTGAGTGAGGCCAATCATCTTTATAGTGAGCAGTGAGCCGTGAGCCGTGAGCAGCACGCAGCTCCGGATTTCGATGGACCTGTTAATGACCTCCTCACTGCCTCACTCCTCACTTCTCACTCTTTGATCTCTTTACGCGAGATAACCGCCGCGCCGATAAGCGCCGCCAGCAACACCAGGGAAGCAAGCTCGAAGGGCAAAAGATACTGCTCCAAAAAAAGCTCGCCGATTTTCGCGGTCGTGGGGACATAAGCAACCCCTTCGGCCTTCCCCCAAGGGGTCTCCCGGATCACCTGAACCAGGAGGAAGCAGAAGACACCCACCAACAGGAGCGCCGGGATCCGGCCGACAGCGCGATTGGTGATCTCGACATCGGCGATCCGGTGCGTCAACATCACGGCGAAGAGAATCAAAACCAGAATGCCCCCGACATAGAGCAGCACTTGCACGCCGGCGACAAAATCGGCGCCTAAAAAAACATACAGCCCCGCCACCCCGGCGAAGGCGCCCAGGAGCGAGAAGGCCGAATAGACGATGTTACGGGAAAAGGCCACCACCGCCGCCGAGCCCACGGTCACCGCCGCCAATAGATAAAAAATGGCTGTGCTGATCTGCATCGCGCTAATTTTATTTTGGAGTCACCCCGAGAGCCGCAGGCTCCGGGATTGACTAACAGAAAGATCCTTCAGGATCCAGGCCACTATCCTTCCTCTGCAGCCGCTCCTCCCGCCTTATCGGGGGTGGCGAACTCATCCAGATACTTGAGTCCGATCTCTACCTTTTGGGCCATCGTGGGATCGGTCTCGCCTCCCTTTTTGGGTTTGTAGAGAGGGACCGGCTCTTTCACGAAATGACGCACCAACCCGGCCGGATTATAAGACGCCCCCTCGAACTCCTGCGAATGGCGAATCGAGCCGGTCGGACAGGCCTCCGCGCAGAGACCGCAGTACATGCATTTACAGATATCGATATCGAAGTGGCCGAAGGTCCGCTGCTTGGTCTGCTTGTCCATGTCGATTCCGATCGTAATGCATAAGATCGGACAGACCCGTTCGCAGGCGAGGCAGCCCGTGCAGATATCCATGTCCACTTCCAGGATCCCCCGGTATCGGAGGGGGAGGGTCTCCTGGACCGGCTTCTCGATTCTGTCGGGATACTGGATCGTGATCGGCCGCCGGACGAAGTGGGAGAAAGTGATGGCCATCCCTTCGAAAATCGTGGCCACGGTCTCTGCGATATTTTTAATGTATTTCACCTATGCACCTAATTTAAATATACGGCTTCAAGTAAAGCTCGGGGCGCGCGTGGCGGATCTGGTAACCGACGCGCAGGGAGAACCGGATCAGAATGGCCACTCCGAGAAGAAACATGGCGATACTCGCCGCGCGGTTTCCCTGCGGCCAAACGAGAACCCAGGCGGCGGTGCCCACCAGGCAGATGAAGGACAAGGGCACGAGATACTTCCAGCAAAGAGCCATCAACTGGTCTACTCTGACCCGGGGGAGCGTCCCCCGGACCCACATCGCCACAAAGACCCAAAAATAGGCCTTGAGAAAAAACACCGCGAATTCGAGAATCCCCTTCAAGAGCGGATGGTCCGTGACCGGGGGAATCTGCCAGCCTCCCAGGAAGAGGGTGGCGGCGACCGCGCCGATCACGTAGAGATTTCCCCACTCCGCGAAGAAGAAAAAGAGGAAGCGCATCCCGCTGTATTCCGTCACATAACCGGCGACCAACTCGGACTCAGCCTCGGGGATATCGAAAGGAGTCCGATTGCCCTCGGCCAGGGCCGAAGTAAAGTAAAGAAAAAAAGCTATGAAGGTAAACGGATTATAAAAAACAAGCCAGTCCCACGGGGCCCAGCCCTGGGCCTTGATAATTCCCTGCATGCTCATGGTGCCGGTCACAAGGATAATCGTAAGAACGGACAGCCCCGCCGGGATTTCGTAGCTGACGATCTGCGCCGCCGATCGCATCCCTCCCAGAAGCGACCATTTGTTGTTGGAAGACCAGCCCGCCATCAAGATTCCGACCACGACCAGGGAGGTGACTGCGAGGATATAGAGGATGCCGATGTTCAAGTCGGCGACGATGAATTGGCTGCCGAACGGAATAACCACGAAGGTGGCCAGAAAACCGACGAAGACGACGTAGGGGGCCATGGTGAAAAGCCGCCTGTCCGCCGCCGCCGGGATGAGATCTTCTTTAAGAAGGTTCTTGATCCCGTCCGCCAGCCATTGAAGTATCCCCTGCGGCCCGACCCGGTTGGGGCCGACCCGGGACTGCATCCTCGCCCAGACCCGGCGCTCCAGCCAGCTCGTGACGCCGGCCAAGGGGGCGACGAAAAAGGAGAGGACCGCAAAGGCCGTCAGCAGCATGGCCCCGGCATAAACGAACTCCGGCGGTATGCCCTGAAAGTACCCTTCGCGAAGGGCCTGTTCTACCAGCTCACGCATAGAGTTCTACCGGTCGATCTCGGGGGCGTCCACGTCCAGACTGGCGATAAGCGCGATCAAATCCGCCACCATGATTCCGCGGCTCAGCTTTTCCACCAGCCCCATGGCGGTGAACGATCCGGTCCGAAAGCGCACGCGATAGGCGTATTCGCTGCCGTCGCTCACGACGTAGAAACCCATGTCCCCGCGCGCGCTCTCGATGCGGATATAGGCCTCGCCCGCCGGAGGCTTGAACTTGCGCGGCACCTTGGCGATGGCGGGTCCCTTGGGCATCATCCTGAGCGACTGGCGCAGGATCTTGCAGCTCTCCTGCATCTCAAGGATACGGACCATGTAACGGTCGTAGCAATCCCCCAAGATCCCCTTTTCTCCGGTGCCCACCGGCACGTCGAAATCCAGCTCCGGATAGAGGGAGTAGGGAATATCCCGGCGGATATCCCAGCGGAGCCCGCAGGCGCGGAGGTTCGGGCCGACGATATTGTACTGGAAGGCGTCCTCCAGGCTGATCGGAGCGACCTGGACGAGCCGCTCCACGAAGATCTTGTTGTAGGAGAGGAGACGATTGTACTCGTCCACGATCAATTCGAAATGGTCCAGGAAGGCGCCGATGCGGCCGCAGGTTTCCTGGGTGATGTCGTAGCCGACCCCGCCGATCCGGATATAATTATAGGTCAGCCGGGCCCCGCAGATCTCTTCCATCAAATTGTTGATGGTTTCTCTTTCCCTCAAGGCGTGGAGGAAGGGTGTGATCGCCCCGATATCCTGCCCGAAGGTCCCAACCGAGATCAGATGGCTCGCGATCCGGTTCAACTCGCAGGCGATGACGCGGCAGAATTCCGCCCGCCGCGGGACCTCGATCCCTCCAAGCTTCTCCGCCGCCATGCAGAAGCCCTGGTTGGCGAACATGGCGGCCAGGTAGTCCGCCCGATCGGTATAGGGGACAAAGCCATGCCAGGTAACCTTCTCGCCGATTTTTTCGATCGAACGGTGGAGATAGCCGACGTCCGGAAGCGCGCTCCGGATCACTTCGCCGTCGGTCCTGACCACGAAGCGGAGGACCCCATGGGTGCTCGGGTGCTGGGGACCCACGTTGATGATCATGTCTTCGGTTTGGAAGGCCGCGCCTTCGCCGGCGGTTGCTTCGTTCATAGCGCTCATCTCAGTAATTTCTCGACCAGGGGCGCCCTCTGGGTGCTGATCCCGTCGTACTCTTCCTGCTCGACATAATCTTTCCGCAGAGGATGGCCGACCCAATCTTCCGGCAGCAAAATCCGTCTCAGGTCGCTGTGCCCATCGAAGACCACCCCGAAGAGATCGAACACTTCGCGCTCCATCCAGTTGGCCGCTTTCCAGATCTCTTCCATGGTGAAAATCACGGGCGCTTCCCGCGGGAGATCGGCTTTGAGCACGATCTGATGGCGATGGGTATAAGAGTAAAGGTGATAGACCAGCTGGATTTTTTCTTCCTTCGGCCAATCCAGCGCGGTCAAGTCGGAGAGGACTTCAAATTTCAAACCAGGGTCGTCGCGGAGGTAGCGGCAGACCTCGACCGCCGCCTGGGGCTCGACGTGGAGATAGGGGTCGAAGACATCTCCCTTGAATCCATGGACCCGGCCGGAGAACTTCTCCTCCAACCTCTCCCAGATCTCTTTGGCCTCCACCTCCCTGCTACGCTCCCGCCGTCGGCTGGCGCTCGGCGCTGCCTCTGACCAGCCAACGCTCCCGCATCATCTTGTCCTGAATTCTGAGCAGGCCCTCCGTCAAGGCCTCGGGACGCGGCGGACAGCCGGGAACGTAGACATCCACGGGAATGATCTTGTCCACCCCTTTACAAACCGAATAGGCGAGCTGGAAGAGCCCGCCACAGTTGGAACAGCTCCCCATCGAAATCACGTATTTCGGGTCGGGCATCTGGTCGTAAAGGAGCTTGGTGCGCTTCGCCATCTTATAGGTCAGGGTGCCGGCGACGATCATGAGGTCGGATTGGCGCGGCGTGGCGCGGGGCACGCAGCCAAAACGATCGACATCCGCGCGTGGCCCGCCGGTCTGCATGAGCTCGATGGCGCAGCAGGCCAGGCCGAACAGCATATACCACTGCGACGAGGCCCGCCCCCAGTTGAGCAGGTCGTCCACCTTGGTCGTAAATACCGTCTCGGGCAGCGAATTGATCAACGATTTCATAGTTTCCTTATTATGCTTTGATCTTTTTAACCCACTCCAGATCGCCCTTGGCCCAGGCATAGATCAGACCCAAAAAGAGGATCCCGATAAACAACATGATCTCCATAAAGGCCAACAACCCCCGGCCGCTCTCGACCAAGCTCCGGAAGGCCGTCGCCACCGGAAAGATAAAGGCGATCTCCACCTCGAAAATAATGAAAATCAGCGCCACGATGTAAAAGCGGATGTTGAAGTTGACCCAGGCGCTCCCCGTGGCCGGCTCGCCACATTCATAAGTCGAGAGCTTCCGCGGCGACGGATTGTCCGGGCGCAGGAGCTTCCCGATCAGGAGATTGACCCCGACAAAGGCCGCGCCGAGCACTAGAAACACCAAGACATTGGCAAAATCGATCAACATAAGAAGCTTTTTGGAATCCAAAATAATATAGGCACAAAATTTCTTTTAGGTCAAACCAGGGGACGAAAACGATCGTCCCGATATGGATGCGCAATCCTTGTGTTTTCAGACTCTTCTCCCTAGGATGACGCCATGTCCCAAAAAGCCGTGGTCCTTTTGAGCGGGGGAGTGGATTCCTCCACCGTGCTCGCGATCGCCAGGAGCGAAGGCTACGAGATCTACGCCTTGAGCTTCCGCTACGGGCAGCGCCACGAAAGAGAGATCGAGGCGGCAAAAAAAATCGCTCTCGCTTTGGCGGCCAAAGATCATCTCATCATCGACTTCAATCTGAGGACCATTGGCGGCTCCGCCCTCACCGGCGACCTCGAAGTTCCGAAGGGGCGGTCTTTCGAGGCGATCTCCCACGGCATTCCCGGCACCTACGTCCCGGCCCGCAACACGATCTTTCTCTCTTTCGCTCTCGCGCTCGCGGAAAAAATAGAAACCGGAGAGATCTTCTTCGGCGCCAACCAGCTTGACTATAGCGGATACCCGGACTGCCGCGAGGAGTACATCCGCGCGTTCGAACAGATGGCCAACCTGGCGACCAAGGCCGGGGTGGAAGGAAAAAGCCGGGTAAAAGTCCGTACGCCCCTCATTCGAATGACCAAGGCGGAGATCATCCGGAAAGGCTTGGCGCTCGGCCTGGACTACTCGCTCACGTGGAGCTGCTACGATCCCACCTTGGAAGGGCTGGCCTGCGGCCTGTGCGATAGCTGTGAGTTAAGGCTCAAGGGCTTTCGAGAGGCCGGGATTCCGGATCCCATCCGCTACTCCGTCGAAAAGCGCGCTTAATCACTGGCGCAAGCAAACCCAAAGAGTTCTGGATCAAAGAGCAGATGGAAGAACCCTCGACTCAGACTGGCCGCGCCCCCGAAGGGCCCGCCTCAAGCCAGCCGCTTGCGAGCGCCCGTCCCCCGGCGAGCCCGCCTACCATGTTCGGCATCCTCGCCGATCGCAATTTCCGTCTTTACTGGATCGCGCTCCAGCTTTCGGTCCTGGCCAGGATCGTCCAGTTCGTAGCGCAGAACTGGCTCGTCCTGGAGTTGACCAACTCTCCCTTGATGTTGGGTGTGACGAGCCTCGCCAACACCCTCCCGTCCCTGGCCCTTACATTGGTCGGAGGCGCGATCGCGGACCGGGCCAATCGAAAAATCATTTTTATCGCGACCGAGTTGATTATGGCCTTCCTCTATATCGTCCTGGCCACCCTCATCGCGACGGGCACGGTCAGGATCGAGCACGTTATAATCTTTGCGTTTTTGACCGGATGCGTCCGGGCCCTGGACCAACCCACCCGGCAGGCCATACTCCCCCAAGTGATATCCAAGAAGGACATGATCAACGCCGTAGTGCTGGTGAATATCGTGTGGCAGCTCGGTTATCTGGCAGGTCCGGCTGTGGCCGGGATGTTGATCTATCTTTGGGGCGTCGGCTCGGCCTTTTATGTCGGCGCCGTCGGCTTTCTCGTGACTGTCGCGCTCCTGCTTTTGGTCCACGTTGAGCCCGCTCAGTCCACCGGTAAAAAGAGAAGCCTCCTTCAGGAAATGGCCGAGGGGCTCGACTATATTCGAAACGACGCGATAGTCCGCACCTTGATCGGCCTCTCCATCTTCAACGGCATCTTCGGTTTGGCCTATCAAACGCTGATGCCGGTCTTCGCCCGGGATATCCTTGATGTGGGCTCCCGCGGCTACGGTTTTCTCAACGCGGCAAGTGGAGCGGGCTCGGTGATCGGGGCTTTCATCGTCGCCTATCTCGCCCGTTTTCGGAAAAAAGGCTGGCAGATCCTCATTGGGGCTGCTGTCTCGGGATTACTCCTCATTGGATTCGCCCTTTCCTCTTCGTATCCGCTCTCTATGGGAATCCTCTTTTTGATCGGCGTCGCCACCGACCTCTACTTGACCACGACCGGGAGCGTTCTGCAGCTCTACTTGCCGGACCAGCTCCGGGGCCGGGTATTCGCCATTTACGGCTTGACCTGGGGCCTTATGCCCCTGGGAGGGATGATTTTAGGGACGACCGCCGAGTTTGCCGGGGCGCCGATTGCGGTGGTCCTGGCCGGTGTCCTGGTCACGGCGACCGCGGTTTATATCGCCATGACGAAACCTAAGATGCGGCGGTTGGAATGATGGGAGACCGGTGAAAGAGGCCCGAATGCCGTGCTCGTGATCGTGTTTCGTGCTCGGAAAAGCTGAACCCGAGAAAGACGAACACGAGCCACGAACACGAACAACGATGCCGCGCGTCTCTACTGAAAGGTAATCATGGACAAGTTGGTAAACTGGACTAGCTTATTCGCCCCTCCGGGAATTACGCTGAGATGATGAAACGTGTACTCCATTTCGTAGTTGCTGCGAGAGTTCATACCGTCCATCGGGATAATGACGTTGAAGCTGTAACCGCGAGCGGCGCTGGCAGCCGTGTGCAGCACCGCTATGTGTGCTGATGAACCCACAATGACCACGCTCTTAATCCCCTTTGGCTTGAGAAGCCCCTCCAGCTCTCCGCCGATGAACTTGTCGAACCCCTGTGGGTAAACAACCGGCTCGCTTGATCGCCGCTTGAGCGGGGTCGCAATTTCAGCCGAGGGTTTACCCTTCTCCTCCGACGAGACGGTATAGATGATAGAAGCTGAAGAGGCCCGGGCCTTTTCCAAAAACTCTCCGAGTCCCGGCATCAACTTGGAACAGATCTGTTTGGGATCATGACAGCGGGTGTGGAGATCGAGAACCAGAATGGCCGTGGTTTTACTGTCGAGTGTGACCGCCTGGGGCTGCGGCTTGTTCGGCCCTTCCTGCGCCCAAAGGGCAAGGGGAAGAAAAGCAGCCAAAAAGGGAATAAGGAAAAGCTTGAAGTGTATGGCTTCTCTCATTGTAGCCCCCTTTACGATGGTTGATGGAAGATGTTGCACCATTTGTCCAAGGCCCTTTGGGGTTCAGCTACCCTTTCTTGGCCCACGAAAGGTGGTGTGACAGGCGGCACAGGCCTCGCCCAAAGCCTTATATTTTGCGCCAACCCCAGCCTCATCCTTGCTTTTGGCCGCATCAGCTAATTCTTGGGCTGCTTTCTTTACCTTGCCTGGGTGTTGACTAAACTCGTCCCACTTTTCCCAGATCTCCGGTTTGGCCCGCGACTTCTCAGAGGTGCTCCCTTTAGGGAAAAAGTCGAGCACTTTATCCATATTTTCCATGACTACCTTGGCCTTGACTTGAATTTCGGGGAAGTTTTTTTCCTTTATCGCTTCCCTTATGGCCTTCGTAGCAGCATCATTATTAGACTCCATGAGCAATCTTCTCTTTAATATCTCCTCCTCCTGAGCAAAGGCCTGGGAAGAAATAACTACGGAGAATAGAAAACCGAGCCGCAAAAACTTGAGCGCATGCATACTCCCTCCTTCTATGATCATTCTGGCTTGCATCGTCTTATGTACTCCTCTAACGAAATTCTTCCTCCTTCTTTGGCTTTGGGGCACGAAAGCTGCTGTGACAGTTTTTACAGGCTTCTCCCAGCGCTTTAAACCTTACCTTGACTGTTTCCTCATCTCCGGCCTTGGCCGCATCAGCTAATTCTTGGGCCGCTTTCTTTACCCTGCTCGGGTTCTTGCTAAACTCGTCCCACTTTTTCCAGATCTCTGGCATAGCGCGGGAATTTTCAGAAAGGCTCCCTGACGGAAAATAATCAAGGACCTTATCCATATTTTCCATGACAGCATTGACCCTGACTTGAATCTCGGGGAAATTTCTTTCCTTTATGGCCTTATTTATGGCTTCAGCCACTGCGCTGTTGTTGCTCTCCATCAGCTTCCGTCTCAGTACGACGGTATCCGGAGCCAAAGCGCCAATGAAGACCAGACAACCTGCCACCAAGATTACGGCCACGAACAGGGTTCTTTTTCCAAGCAAATGGTTCACGACGACAATTTAGTTAATCTTGTTAACAATAGGCTGAACCGTTTTCAGGTATTCCGCAATGGCCAGCGCATCTTCCCTCGTCATATTTTTGTATCCGCGGGAGGCGCCTTCGATGACTTCCTCCATGAGACCTTGGACGTTGTCCAAGTTAGGCTTGATCCCAGTCAAGATGAGATCAGCGATTTCCTCTTGGCTCCATTGCCCAATGCCGGTTCCCTTATCCGGAGTAATGTTAGAAATCTCATCTCCCAACGGTCCCACTTTAGTCCCGGCGAGATAGAGGGAACGGTTTGGAACCCCAAGGAAGTTCCTCGGAGTATGGCAATCGCCGCAAAGAGACACGCGTTCAACCAGGTAGCGGCCCCTTTTGATACCACCAATAGGCGCTTTGGCAGGAGGATTGGAAAAGCGGCCAAAAAACTTTAACCATAAGTTAGCAAATAAGGAACGATAAAAGGGGATCCAAGTCTTCAGCGGCGGAGTTTCTTTCCGGACCGGCTTGAGAGTCCGCAAGTAAGCAATCAGGGCTTTAAGGTCCTCTTCTGCCATGCCAGAGTAAACCTCGTAGGGCATGACCGGTAGAAGGCGCTCCCCATTAGGTCGGACACCTTTCACAATCGAATTTCGGATCTCCGTGTCAGACCAGCCCCCAATACCGGTTCCTCTATCCTGTGTAATGTTTGTGGAGTAAACTTTCCCGAATGGGATAGGAAAAGCGCGCCCACCTGTATGGTGTGTCTCTTTAGGCACCGAATGACAGGCACATCCTCCAGCCATGGCGAAGATATACTGACCTCTTTCCACAAGCTTTTTCGCTTCATCTTGCGACTGTGCCTTTCCGGCAAAAGAAGCTATGAAAAATAGGGCAAAAAATGAACAAAACCAGCCTCCGCCTTTTCCTCTTTGTAACAACTCGGCGCCAAACTACTTCACGAGATCGGCAAGCGCTTTCGCGGATTCGGCCTTCGCGAAAGACTCATTGGCGCCCTTAATCAGGACCGGGCAGGTAAACGCGAAAGCGCTTCCCGCCGCGAACACGATTGAAAGAGCCGTGCCCAGCGTCGAAAAATAAATCGCCCGAAACTTGCGTGAACTCATGGTTTTCTCCCTTCCGGTATTGACTCGACTACTTGATCTTCTTAAGCTCCGCTAAAAGCTCGTCGTTGGGCAAAAGATCACGGTTGCTTGGCATGATTTTTTTAAACCGAACGATTCCTTGCTTATCAATGATAAAATAGGACCGCTTGGCCGTCCGCCTCTCCTCATCCGCGACCCCGTACGCCTTGATCGTTTTCAAATCGGGGTGATCGCTCAAGAGGGGAAAATTCAATTTGAGAAAGTCCGAAAAGGCCTTTTGTGAAAATCGTTGATCCGCGCTGATCCCAATGACCTCCGTGTCCTCTGTCTGAAACTTTGCATAGTCGTCCCGACTGGACGATAGCTCCCGAATTCAGCCGGGCGAGAAATCGAGGACATAGAACTGGATGACGACATTTTTTTTCCCCAAAAAGCTATTCAAGTTGAGGTTGCCGCCATTGGTGCTGGGAAGTTCAAATCCGGGAGCTTTGTCCCCCACTTCCAGTGCGGCAACCGGGAAGGCTGAAGTTAAGGCCAAGGAAAGACCAAGGACTAGAGTCCCCAGAGTCTGTTTCCCAAGTTGCATGGGTTCATCCCCCTTTTCGACGGGTTGACGAGCTAGTTTATTCATCTAAAACCCGTTGTCAATCCCCGCCAAGCCTGCTCACCTAATTTTATTAGTGACCGGCGGGACCAACTTCAAATAGTCCACGATGGCCAGGGCATCTTCCTTTTTCATTTTTCTGTAACCGGCTTTGATGACCTCGGCCATGAGGATTCCTCCAACTCAACCCGTGGAAAATGATCCGTCTTTCAGCCGGACTCTAAACAGGCGACCGACGAGTTGTCAATTCGCCGCGATGTGATAATAAAAAATACCATGGAGAAGATCGAGCCCCTCCGGGATCACCTGCTCCTCAGCCGCTTTGCTCCAGGCACACAGGTGGAGTTTCGCGGTAAACCCTATACTGTTTTCCAGAAGACCACGCTGGCTTCGGGCGAGCCCGCCCTCGTCCTACAGGGAGAGCGGGAGCAATTCGTCGTCGGCGCTTCCGAGTTTCTCTTGGAAACACGGTGACTTGCCTAAGGACGGGGACTGTACTATTCAAGAAATGTGCGAATCGGGGTTATTTCTGACACCCACGGCATCCTCCATCCCAGGGTTTCTGAGTTCTTTCGGGAAGTGGACAGCATCTTGCACGCCGGCGATATCGGAGACGCCGGCGTGCTGAGACAACTCGAATCCATGGCTCCGGTCCATGCGATCTCGGGCAACGCCGACGCGCCGCCGCTGGCCGCGCTGCCGCAAGAGAGAGTCGTGGTTCTAGCCGGGAAAAAGATCCTTCTCTGCCACCGCGCGTTGGAGAAAGAGCGGATCCTCCCCGAGGTTTTGCGGACGCTGAAAAGCAAACGGGCCGACGCGGTGGTGTTCGGTCACAGCCATATCCCCTTTTCCGGCATCCTGAACGGGATCTTCTTTTTCAATCCCGGCGGAGGCGGCAGGAAAAGATTCGCTCTTCCCCGCGCCGTCGGCATTCTCACCCTGGAAGAGGGAAAAGACGTGCAGGGACGGCACTATTACTTGGATCGTTGAGGAAGACGCAATGAGCAAGCATCATCTCACCCTGGCCTGCTGGGATTATGACCGCACCCGCGCGCTCCAGGACGGCCGGGTGGCGGTAGAAGGCGTGGATCTCAACTACCTGCCGCTCCGGGTCGAGGAGACTTTCTGGCGCATGCTGCGCTATCAGGAATTCGACGTGGCCGAGCTCTCCCTCGGCTCTTACCTCATGGCCCGGGACCGGGGAACCCCGCGTTTCATGGCCATCCCGGTTTTTCCTTCCCGCGCCTTCCGCCATTCCTGCATTTATATCCACGCGGGCTGCGGAATTCAGGAACCGAAAGAGCTGGCGGGGAAACGGGTCGGAGTTCCCGAGTATCAGATCACGATGGCCATTTGGGCGCGGGGAATTTTGCAGCATGAGTACGGAGTCCCGCCGGAAAAGATGCAATGGTTCACGGGCGGAGAAGAGCAGCCCGGCCGGGAGGAAAAGCTGAGGCCCGATTTGCCCAAAAATATCCAGATCCAGTCCATCGGTCCGGACCAGACCCTCTCCTCTCTCCTGGAGGAGGGAAAGATCGACGCGGTGATCTCCGCGCACATCCCTTCCCCTTTCGCGCGGCGCTCTCCCAAAGTGAAAAGGCTTATCCCGAATTTCCGCGAGGTGGAAAAAGATTACTACCGCCGCACCGGGATCTTTCCGATCATGCACACGGTGGCCTTGAGAGAGGAGATCTACGAGCGGAATCCCTGGCTGGCCCAGAGTTTTTTCAAGGCCTTTTCCGAAGCAAAAAAAATCTGCGAGGATTCCATGTATGAGTTCTCGGCGCTGAAATACATGCTCGCCTGGTCGATTGCGGAGATGGAAGAGGAGAGGGAACTCTTTGGGGAGAAGCTCTGGCCTTACGGCGTGGAGCCGAACCGGCGCACACTCGAGACCCTGATTCAATACGCCCACGAGCAGGGGCTCATCAAGAAGCGGCTGGAGGTGAACACCCTATTTGCGCCGAATACGCTAGAGGAGTATAAAATATAAGGCGCAGTTATGGCAGACGAAAAAGTCGCTCCCACAGTCGCTCCCGCGGAAGAGGCCAAGTGGTGGATCGACCGGGGCCCAGTCAAAGAGCGGGAGAAAAAGAACCAGCTCGGGCGGGGCATCATCGAGCAGTGGACCTACCAGCTTCTCAAGGATTATCGGCAGGAGCAGGCCGTACGGAACGTGGTCGATATCAACCCGCGATTCTTAAAGGAGCTTTCTTCGGCTCCCCTGGGGTGGGGATACTTTTCCTTAGAGGTAGGAAGCTATCCGGCTGAGAGGTTGGCTTCGATCAAGAACGCCCTTCGCCTTCCCGCCGGCGGGCGGGCGCTCGCGATCGACGCGGGCTATTCCCTAAGGGTCTTGATCACGGGAGAGCCCGTAGGAGAGCGGGTCATGGATATCAACTTTACCGAGGTCCCTTCTCTGGACTACTGGGTCGGCGGCGATCTGGTCGAGGAAAAACTCTTTCAGAGCTTTCCAGACGCCTTGAAGAGGCTGGGGCCGCTTATCCACCGCTTCTTCAATCCTCCCGCGATTTAGCAGGGCACTAAAACTCCGTTACAGGCTGCTCAAAAAGATCTCAGAGGCAAGGCGCGCGAAGAATTCGCGAGCGGAGGCGTACTAAAACAGTACGTCGAGCGAGCGATTCAAGCGCAACGAAGCCTATGAGGCTTTTTCAGCAGCCTACTAGTGGCAGCCGCAGGTGGCGGGCGAGCAGCCGCACCCTCCGCCTCCCCCTTCGCTCGCGGCCTCTCCACGATCCCCTGGCGAACTGAACACGGAAAGCTGGCGATGTACCTCGTTGCTCTCGCATTGAGGACAGGCAACGCTCTCCTGAACGGAAAGGAGAAGTTGTTCGAAACGGCTATGACACCGGCTACACTGATACTCGTAGATGGGCATATTTCTTTCCCCTAGCTGCCTTCTGAACGCTTTCTCAACTTAGGTCCCTGATCCGTCGATAAGGGGCGTCTGCGGCGTTGGAACTTCAGGCCCGCATCCTCACGTACTGCCTCGTACGCTCCGGTGCGGGCCTTCGTTCCGCCTTGCACCCGCCTCCTTCTCGC
>Ga0080064_1003001_pt1 | contig 26174 bp, 24 predicted proteins | sample Subgrocontami54m_FD_69260 | JGI IMG/M metagenome (GOLD analysis project Ga0080064, IMG submission 69260) | Subsurface groundwater microbial communities from S. Glens Falls, New York, USA - GMW46 contaminated, 5.4 m (SPADES assembly) (version 2) ...
CTTCCGACCGTCGGGGTCCAGGGGACCCCCCGGCGCTCGGGGACGCCGGAGGGGCCGCAGCGCGGCGGCCCCGCGGCCGGGCTTGGGGCGGAGCCCCATTCCAACCGCAACAAAAATGAAAAGCCCTTAATTCTCGATTCCTCATTCCTAATCCGGCATAGCCGGAACCAAAAAGACGTTAAACGGTATTCGTTAAACGTTAAACGGAATTGCATCAACATCTACGCAAAAAACGTATATCTTTTAAACACAGAATCTAATCGTCATTCCTCGTTGGTTCAATTTTGGGTTGACTCTCTGGAATCAAGGGAGTAAAAAGAAACTTCATCCCCGGTGGAGGCAACCATGATTGAAAAAAGAAAACCCTCATCCCGAAAAAAACCGTTGGCCCGCCCGTCCAATGGAATCCCGGCCCCGGCGCGCGGACCGGTCTCCCTTCTTATCGGCACCAGGAAAGGGGCGTTCATTCTGAGAGGGGACCCGGCACGGCGGCGTTGGAAGCTTTCCGACCCGGTCTTTTTCGGCCATATTATCCATCACATGGTGCTTGATCCGCGGGATCGACGGACGATGCTGATCGCCGCCCTGACGGGGCATCTGGGTCCGACGGTTTTTCGCTCGACCGATTCGGGCAAGAGATGGAACGAAGCAAAACAGCCTCCCGCCTTTCCAAAGGCCGTCGAGGGAGAGAAAGGCCGGGTGGTCAATCACACTTTCTGGCTGACGCCGGGACATCCCTCTGAACCGGGGGTCTGGTACGCGGGGAGCTCCCCGCAAGGGCTCTTTCGATCGGAAGACGGCGGTGTCACCTGGGAAGGCATCTCCGGGTTTAATGATCATCCAATGTATCCGGCCTGGACCGGAAACGGTCAGGATGGGACACCCGACGGCCCGAAGCTCCACTCGATCCAGATCGACCCGCGCGATCGGAATCATCTCTACCTCGGAATGTCGTCCGGCGGGATCTTCGAGAGCACCGATCGCGGTGCCGACTGGCGCCCGCTCAATCAAGGATGCCGCGCCGATTTTTATCCCGATCCTTATCCGGAATACGGTCATGATCCGCACGCCATGAAGCTTCACCCTTTGATGCCGGACCGCCTCTATCAACAAAACCACTGCGGGATCTATCGAATGGACCGCGCCGAAGGGCGCTGGGTCCGGATCGGCGAGGCAATGCCGAAGAAAATCGGGGACATCGGTTTTCCGGTGGTCCTCCACCCAAGGGACCCTGAAACCGTTTGGGTTTTCCCGATGGACGGCGGAACCGTCTGGCCCCGGACCAGCCCCGACGGCAAACCGGCGGCTTATGTCACCCGAAACGGCGGCAAACGCTGGACTCGGCTTGATCAGGGCTTCCCTAAGGAGCAGGCCTGGTTTACGGTGAAGCGGCAGGCGATGACCTCCGACACCCACGATCCGGTCGGTATTTATATCGGGACCACCCACGGCGAGGTCTGGGGAAGCCGGGATGAAGGGGCGAAGTGGGCGTCACTGGCGAGCCACCTCCCCCATATCTACTCCGTCGAAGTTGCATCATTGTGACGATGAAGGTCTTCATTCCCAGTCCATTACAGTCGTACACGCGGCAAAAGAGCGAGGTGGCGGCCGAGGGGACGACCCTGGAAGGTCTCCTGGCTGACCTGGATCGCCGGTATCCCGGCTTTAGATTTCGAATCGTGAACGAGCAGGGAGCCCTTCGGGAACATATCAAGCTCTTCATCAACGAAGCGCAGACGCACGACCTGACCCATCCTCTTCAGCGGTCCGACGAGATCCACATCCTCTGCGCCCTCAGCGGTGGATCGGACGCTTCGTGAACCAAGGGAATCAGTCTAAAACATTTCTCTTTCGACCGGGCGATCTGAATGCCTTCTTCGGCCTGATGGTCGACAACATGACCCAGTTGGTGATCATGGCATCGATCCTGGTCGGCGTCTTCCAGTTTCCTCGGGAGGTTGTTTATCAGCGGATGATCCCCGGATCGGCCATCGGCGTCCTGGTCGGCAATCTCGTTTATACGGTCATGGCGATCCGGCTTGCGCGGCGGACCGGCCGCAGCGACATCACAGCCATGCCGCTCGGGATCGACACCCCGTCGCTCTTTGCGTTTATTTTCGGCGTCGCCGGACCGGCCTACGTGGCGACGAACGATGCCGAGCTCGCCTGGAAGATCTCGACGGCAGTGGTGGTGATCGTCGGTCTCGTGAAGACCGCCGGCGCTTTCTTAGGTCCGATCCTTCGCCGCGTGGTCCCCCGTGCCGGCTTGCTCGGCCCGATTGCCGGGATTGCGCTGCTGCTGATTGCCTTTCTTCCGTCGCTAAGAATTTTCCATCACCCGCTGGCCGGTTTCCTCTCGTTGATCATTATTTTGACCTGCATCATCGGAAAGGTCCCTTTCCCGTTTCGCATTCCAGCGGCCTTTGCGGCGGTCCTGCTGGGGGTCTCCGTCTATTATCTCTCCGCGATGTTGGGGCTGGAGAAAGAGCTTCCTTCGATCTCCGGATCACTCCATCAGATGGCGCCGGCTTTTCCCCTCCCGTCGCTTGCCTTTCTGGAGGGGCTTCCACACATCCTCCCCTACCTCCCGATCGCCCTTCCTTTTGCCATCGTGGTGATCATCGGCGGCATCGATGTCACCGAGAGCGCGGCGGCGGCGGGAGATGAATACGACACCCGCGCCATCCTCCTGACCAGCGGTCTCTCCACCGTTCTCTCGGGGCTCTGCGGCGGGGTCGTCCAGACGACCCCCTATATCGGCCACCCCGCTTATAAAGAGATGGGAGGCGGGGCCGGCTATACCCTCGGGACCGCGCTTTTTATCGGACTGGGCGGGATGCTCGGATTTTTAGGGGTGATTGTCGATCTGCTGCCGGAGGCCGCCGTTGCGCCGATTTTGATCTTCATCGGGTTGGAAATCACCGCCCAGGCCTTTCATGCCACGCCCGCCCGGCATTACAAAGCGGTCGCTTTCGCCTTTCTTCCTTCCATTGCGGCGCTGATCCAGATTCAATTAAACGGCCTGCTCAACGCTCTCGGGAAGCGGTCGGCCGATCTCCAGGGCGACACGGCGATGAATTATCACGCCGTGGTCCTGATGGCGAACGGCTTCGTGATCTCCTCGCTCCTCTGGGGGGCCGCCCTCGCGCTGATCATCGACAAGCAACTTCGGAGGGCCGCCGTTTTTCTCGGGATCGCCGGCGCCTTGAGCCTCTTTGGGATCATCCACTCCCCGTTTGATAACGGGCGGCTCTTTTTCCCGTGGGACGCCGGTTCGAACCTGCCATTTGTGTTCGGAGCCGCTTATGGACTCATGGCGGTTTTTCTGGTTGGGATGGCCTTTACGCAAAGGCCGGAAATGCAGCAATAACCCGGCAAGAGAATTGTCATCTGACGTCATGCCCGCGAACGCGGGCATCCAGAGGTTGTGTTAGATCCCGCCTGCGCGGGAATGACAATCAAGAAAAAAGGTTTCTCAAACTAAACTGGGGGAAACGCCTTTGCGGATCGCGACTTCAGGCCGTGAAATGGAGGAGAAAAGAGGATGATCTTTCAATACTATCCGGACACCGACATGCTTTATATCCAACTTGCCGCCGGGGCAAGCACGGAATCTAAAGAAGCAGCACCCGGCATCGTGCTCGACTTTAACAAAGACAACCGGGTCATCGGCATTGAAATCGAGAATGCCAGCGCATCCATCGACTTATCACGGCTGGAAGTGTCGGCCCTGCCCATTGTCGACCTGATCCTCAGCAAGAAAGTTCCTGTAGAGAAGTAATGCCCTCTCTGAAGCTCCACTAGATCGGCAGATGGGCGTAAACCACGGCCGCGAGGGCCTGAATAAAAAGCGGGCTGGCGTTGAGCGACTCGGTCCGGCGAAGCTCGATTCCCTTTGATCGGGCGGTCTGCTTGTAGAGGATGTCGATGTCGTAGAGGATCTCGACGTGGTCGGAAACGAACCCGACCGGCACGACGAGAATATAAAAGGGTCAAAAGGGGTCAAATTGAGGTCGCCCCGATTTCTACCGGAAAAAACATTCCTCTCGATACCAGCAAAAACAAACCTCTTTTACCGGATCAGTTCCTCGGCGATCTGGACGGCATTGAGCGCGGCGCCTTTGCGGAGGTTGTCAGCGACGATCCAGAGGTGCAGGCCGTTGGGGATGGAGGCATCTTCCCGGACACGCCCGACGTAGACCTCATCCTCCCCGACGGTGTCGAGGGGGGTGGGATAAAGCTTTCGGGCGGGGTCGTCAAAAACCTTGATCCCGGGGGCGGCGGAGAGGATGGCGCGGACCTCATTCGCGGTGAGTTTTTTGTCGGTCTCGATATTCACCGATTCGCAGTGGGAGCGGAAAACCGGGACCCGCACGGTGGTCGCGGTGACCTGCATCGAGGAATCTCCCATGATCTTCTTTGTCTCGTTGATGATCTTGGTCTCTTCTTCGGTGTAGCCGGTTTTCGGATCGCAGTCCCAGTTGACGATACAGTTAAAGGCGATCTGCTGAGGGTAGACTTTGCACTCCACCTCCTGGAACGAGAGGAGGGCCTTGGTCTGCTCCATCAGCTCGCTCATCGCCTCTTTTCCTGTGCCGGAGACAGACTGAAACGTGGTGACGACGACCCGGCGAATCCGGGCTGCGTCATGGATCGGCTTGAGCGCGACGACCAACTGGGCGGTGGAGCAGTTCGGATTGGCAATAATCCCGCGATGGAGCGAGAGCGCATGCGCGTTGACCTCCGGAACAACCAGGGGGACGGCGGGCTCCATTCGGAAGGCGCTGGAGTTGTCGATCACCACCGCGCCCGCCTGGGCGGCAAGCGGGCTGAATTTCTTGCTCAGCGCGCTGTCGGTGGCCCCCAGGACCAGATCAATTCCCGAGAAAACATCTTCCTTCAGCGTCTTCACAACAACATCTTTTCCAAAATAAGAGATCGTCGAACCGGCCGATCGCTCCGAGGCAAAGAGGTGAAGGGTCTCGATCGGGAACTTCCGCTCCTCCAAGATCGCCACCATTTCCTGGCCGACCACCCCGGTCGCTCCCATAATAGCGACCTGGTATGCTTTTTTCTTCTTCATCGCTCCGCTTCCCACTCCGGTGAAGTTACCCCAATTGTTCGATCACCCTTCGTCCCATCTCTTTGGTTCCGACCTTCTTCGTTCCTTCCGAATAGATGTCGGCGGTCCGGTATCCCGCTTCCAGCACCCTCAACACCGCCTCCTCGATCGCGGCCGCCTCTTTGTCCAGATTAAAGGAGTATTGAAGCATCATCGCGGCGGAGAGGATCGTGGCGATCGGGTTGGCCATGTCTTTCCCGGCGATGTCGGGGGCGCTGCCGTGAATCGGCTCATACATCCCTTTCAGCCCGGTGGTCTCTCCCCCTTTCCCCCCCATGCTGGCGGAGGGAAGCATCCCGATCGAGCCGGTCAGCATCGCCGCTTCGTCCGACAAGATATCGCCGAACAAATTGGTCGTCACCAGGACATCGAACTGCTTGGGATTCCGGATCAGCTGCATCGCGCAGTTATCGACATACATGTGCAACAGCGCCACGTCGGGATAACCTTTGTGAACCTCGATGACCACTCTTCTCCAAAGCTCGGTCGCCTCCAACACATTCGCTTTATCGACCGACATCACCTTCTTGCGGCGCTTTCGGGCCATTTCAAATGCGACTTTGGCAATCCGAACGATCTCCGGGGTAGTATAAACCTCCGTGTTGATCCCCCGCTCTCCCCCTTCATACTTTTCAATCCCGCGCGGTTTGCCGAAGTAGATCCCGCCGGTCAACTCCCGGATCACCAGCAGGTCGATTCCGTCGATCACCTCGCGTTTGAGGGTGGAGGCGTCGGCCAGCATCGGAAAGAGTTTGGCCGGCCGGAGGTTGGCGTAAAGGCCAAGCTTCTCCCGGAGGCCGAGCAGCGCCCGCTCGGGACGGATGGAATAGTCGAGCCCTTCCCATTTCGGCCCCCCGACCGCGCCGAGCAATACCGCATCGGCATCCAGCGCCAACCGAAGGGTCTCTTCGGGAAGCGGTTTGCCGAATTGATCGATCGCGGCCCCGCCGACGACGGCATTCTGGAATTCAAATTGACATCCGAATTTCTTGCCGACCGCTTCCAGGACCGCCACCGCCTGCGGCACGATTTCCTGGCCGATGCCGTCTCCGGGAAGAACCGCTATTTTCATCTGCTTCGCCATGATCACCTTTATATTTATATCAATCCGACTTTTTTCTCGCTCTTTCCCCTGGCGGACCGCGCCGCCAGTTTATTGAGGGCGTTCAGATAAGCCCGGACCGAAGCGATGATGATGTCGGTGTCGGCGCCGTGGCCCATGACCGTTTTCCCCTCTTCTTCAACCGTCACGGTCACCTCGCCGAGCGCATCGGTCCCGCCGGTGATCCCCTTCACGTTGTATGAAAGGAGCCGGCTCTTCGTCGCCGTCATCGACGCGATCGTCCGATACGCCGCATCGACCGGACCATCCCCGGTTCCGCTCTTCTTTAAAACCTCCTGGCCGACCGTCATCTCAACCGTGGCGGTCGGTGTCACCCCGGTTCCGCTCTCGACATGGATCGAGACCAGCCGGAAGTTCTCCGACGGCCGGTCCATCTCTTCGGAGATGATCGTCTCCAGGTCTTCGTCAAAGATTTCCTTCTTCTGATCGGCCAGCCTCTTCAGACGCTCGAAGGCTTTGTCGAGATCCGCCTCGTTCGGCCGGTAACCAAGCTCTTCCAGCCGCTTTTTGAACGCATGCCGGCCCGAGTGCTTTCCGAGAACAATGCGGGTCTTTCCCACGCCGACCGATTCGGGCTTCATGATTTCATACGTCATTTTTTCTTTAAGAAGCCCGTCCTGGTGGATTCCCGATTCGTGGGCAAATGCATTCGCGCCGACAATTGCCTTGTTCGGCTGGACCACCATCCCGGTGATCTTGCTGACCAGCCGGCTCGCCTTGGTAATCTCCTCCGTGACGATGTGGGTATCAGCGCCGAAAAAGTCTTTGCGGGTCCGCAGCGACATCACCACCTCTTCGAGCGCCGCGTTGCCGGCCCGCTCGCCGATGCCGTTGAGGGTACATTCGACCTGGCCGGCCCCGGCGAGGACGGCGCTCAGCGAGTTGGCCACCGCCAGCCCCAGGTCGTTATGGCAATGGACCGAGATGGTCGCCTGATCAATATTGGAGACCCGCTTCCGAATCGCCTGGATGAGCTGGCCGAACTCCTGGGGAGTCGTGTAGCCGACGGTATCCGGGATGTTCACCGTCCGGGCGCCCGCCGCAATCACCGCTTCCAGCACCTCGCAGAGATACGTTTCTTCGGAGCGGGTGGCGTCCATCGGCGAAAATTCGACATCTTCCACGTAGCCGCGGGCCCGCTCCACCATCTCGACGGCCCGCTTGAGCGCCTCGTCCCGCGTCAGACGAAACTGATATTGAAGATGGATATCGGAGGTGGAAATGAAGGTATGTATCCGGATCCGGCCGCCCCCCTTTAAGGCTTCCCAGGCGCTATCGACATCGGCCGGTTTGGCGCGGGCCAGGCTGCAGATGATCGGTCCCTCCACCTGCTGCGCGATGGTTCGAACCGCTTCAAAATCACCGGAAGAACTGAAGGCAAAACCGGCCTCGATCACGTCGACCCCCATTTTGGCAAGCTGCTTCGCGATGGAAAGCTTCTCCTCCACGTTCATGGTGGCCCCTGGAGATTGTTCCCCGTCGCGCAGGGTCGTATCAAATATCTGAACGATCCGAGACATGGTCGGCTCCTCCTCATTTCCAAATAATAAACAAATGGCCTTCATCCTCGGATGAAGGCCAGCCTCCTTAAACCGCTATGAAAAGCCTTTTAATGTTTAAGAACGATCTCCTTATCTTCGATGTCTTCAATGCCCTCTTCCGAGGACGGAAGGTCCCCTTCCGTTTTCTTATGGACGCGGTGATAAAGGGCGACCACCGGCCTTTCGGCGACCCCGGAAAGGACATAAAGCGCAAAAATGGAGAAAAGCATGACCTGAGGAGCCGTCACAAGGACTAATAAAGCGAGGACCACTCCGACCAGGACGCCAAACGGTTTTCGGTCTTTCAAATTGAAATTTTTGAAGCTCCGGTAACGGATGCTGCTCACCATTAAAAAGGCCAAGAAATACGTCAGCGTGAGCATGAGGATGGGTCGGATCTCCTTCCCGAAATGGAGAATGTAACTGTCGAGCATGACGGTGGTCGCAACCAGGCTGGCGGCGGCAGGGATCGGAAGTCCCACGAAGTCCTTGCTTTCCGGCCCTGATACCTGAACATTAAACCGGGCCAATCTGAGCGCGCCGCAGGCGATAAAAAGGAAAACCGCGACCCAGCCCAAACGGCCGTAAGAACTCAATGCCCATGAGTAAACCAGCAGACCGGGCGCAACGCCGAATGAAACCAGATCGGCCAGGGAATCATATTCGACGCCGAAACGGCTGGTGGTTTTGGTTAAACGGGCCATTTTCCCGTCTAACGTGTCGAAAATCGAGGCGGCCAGGATCGCGATCGTGGCCATCACATATTCGGCGTTAAAAACGGAGATAACGGCAAATACGCCGCAAAAGAGGTTTCCGCTGGTAAACAAATTGGGGATAATGTAGATGCCTTTTCTTTTCAGCTCTTTTATCTGGGGTTTCCTTTTTGGATTCATCTTAAAACTCCTAAAATGGTTTCTCCCCCCTTAACGTGGTCCCCTTCGGACACGAGAATCTCAGTCTCGATCGGAAGAAAAAGATCCACCCGAGAACCGAACCGAATCAATCCAAATCGCTCGCCCCGGTCGGCCACGCTTCCCTCTTTGACCCAGCAGACAATCCGCCGCGCAATCAGCCCGGCGATTTGAATACAAACAACCCGTTTACCGCCCGCGGTCTCTAATATCAAAGCGTTCTGTTCATTTTCCAGAGAAGCTTTGGGAGCATTGGCTGCGAAGAAACGCCCCGCATTATAGAAAATGCCTACCACTTTCCCCGCGACAGGAACCCGGTTGACGTGGACATTGAAGATGTTCAAAAAAATACTGATCTTGATCGCAGGCTTCTTCATAAAACGTTGCTCTTCCGATCGCGAAACATCGACCACTTTGCCGTCTGCGGGAGAAACCAACAGGTTTTCCCCCTGAGGGACCACACGTCGCGGATCTCTAAAAAAGTAGATGCAAAATAAAGTGATCAGACCTGGGACCACGGCGGCTGCCCACCCCCCCCAAAGCGCCGCCGCCAGCGTCAAAATCGCACTGATCCCAATAAAAATAAACCCCTCTTTAACAACGGGAAACTGTTCTTCAGGCGATTGCTTTACCGATGACATTTTGATACCGCACACCTAAATATAATGGTAAAACTACCCTTAGCCCTTATTCCAGGGGGCTATCACATGAATATAATTCTATCATGGCAGAAAATAAAAATATAGTCGGGTGGAAAGAGACGACCCTTAGTTTTTATTCCGGTCCACCAACCGATCCTTTTTCAACCAAGGCATCATCGATCGGAGGCTTTCACCCACTTTTTCGATCGGGTGCCCCTCTCCCTTTTTCGCCAGAGCGTTGAAGACCGGCCGCCTCGCTTTATTTTCCAAAATCCATTCTTTGGCGAATTGACCGCTTTGGATCTCGCCTAGGATCTTCTTCATCTCTTTCTTTGTCTCGTCCGTCACAATGCGGGGCCCCCGCGTCAAATCTCCATAGCGGGCGGTATTAGAAATCGAATAGCGCATATTGGAAATGCCGCCTTCGTAGATCAGGTCGACGATCAGTTTCACCTCGTGAAGACACTCGAAATAGGCCATCTCCGGCGAGTAGCCTGCCTCAACCAAGGTTTCATAGCCGGCCGTAATCAACGCCGTCATTCCGCCACAGAGTACGGTCTGCTCTCCGAAGAGGTCTGTTTCCGTTTCTTCTTTAAAATTCGTCTCCAATACTCCTGCACGGGTTCCACCGATGGCTTTGGCATATGCCAGCGCCATCGACTTGGTCTGTTTGGAGGGGTCTTGATGAATGGCAATCAGTGCGGGGACGCCGCTTCCCTTGGCATATTCCGACCGAACCAAATGTCCCGGCCCTTTCGGGGCCACCATAAAGACGTTGATATCCTCACGGGGAACGATCTGGCCGAAATGGATATTAAACCCATGCGCAAAGGCCAGATAAGCCCCTTTTTTGATATTGGGAGCAATTTCGCTGCTGTAGAGATCGCCCCCCGCTTCATCCGGGGTAAGGACCATGACCACGTCCGCCATCTTCACCGCATCGGCCACCGGCATGACTTTTAGGCCGGCACGAACCGCCTTATCCCACGACTGCCCTTCTCTCAAACCGATCGCCACATCAATCCCGCTATCCAGGAGATTGAGGGCATGGGCATGTCCCTGGCTTCCGTATCCGATAATCGCAACCTTTTTTCCTTTTAAGACTGCTGTATCGGCATCCTGGTCGTAATAAATTTTCATCGCTGTCCCCTCGTTTAGAAATAATCAAAAACAGATTATTGTGATAAAACTCTTCGTTCTTTATCTTCTTTGACGGCGACCGTTTTTACTTCCTCACGGGCAATGGCGATTCGACCGGTCCGGATCAATTCCTTAATGCCCAGAGGTCTTAGCAAGTTAATGATCGCGTCGATTTTCTTAACATCCCCGGTGATTTCGATCGTATAGGTATTCGGGGTGGAGTCGACGATCTTCGCACGAAAAATATCGGCTACCCGCAACGCTTCGGCCCGGTCTTCCGCGCGCGTATTGATCTTAATCAGCGCGGTCTCACGCTCCACATACTCTTTCTCGGTGAGATCGACCACTTTGATGATGTCGACCAATTTATTCAATTGTTTTGTGATCTGTTCGACAATTCGATCGTCCCCCACTGTGACGATGGTCATCATCGAGACGGTCGGGTCGAGGGTCGGCCCGACGGAGAGACTTTCAATGTTAAACCCTCTTCCGGAGAAAAGACCCGAAACGCGGGAGAGAACACCGAATTTATTTTCAACCAATACCGATATAATATGCTGCATGGACCTCCAACTGGAAAACAAAAGGCATCAGTTAAAGTAGGTTCTAGCGCGGAAAATTACGGCGCTCCACTACGCGGTGAGAACCCCGTCGGCCTTCTCTTCTTCTCTTTGACCCTTTTCATTTTTCTGTTTTTCAGGATCGGAAAAAACCATTTCGTTGATCGCGGCGCCGGCTGGAATCATCGGATAGCAGTTTTCTTCTTGGTCCACCTGGAAGTCGATCACGACCGGTTTGTCGACGGCGAAGGCCTCCTGAAGAACGCCGTCAACCTCTCCGACTTCCGTCGCGCGAAGGCCGACCGCCCCAAAGGCTTCAGCCAGCTTCACGAAATCGGTCCCATCTCCCATATAGCTGGAAGAGTAGCGGCCGTTATAAAAGAGTTGCTGCCACTGACGGACCATTCCGAGATATTTATTATTGATGATGGCGATTTTCACCGGAAGCTTGTACTGGACCGCCGTCGCCAGTTCTTGAATGTTCATGATGACCCCGCCGTCACCGGCGATACAGACCACCTGTTCGTTCGGATAAGCTATTTGCGCCCCGATTGCCGCCGGCAGGCCATATCCCATCGTTCCGAGCCCGCCTGAATTAAGGAAGGTCCTCGGCCGGTCGAACTTGTAAAACTGGGCCGTCCACATCTGATGCTGGCCGACGTCGGTCGAGATGATCGCATTTCCCCGGGTCGCCTGGTAGATCTTTTCGATGACATACTGGGGTTTGATAATCTTTTCGCCCTGATCATAGCTTAAGGGGTGCTCCTGCTTCCATTTTTCAATTTGAGTCATCCAGGGTTTGTGTTTTCCGAGGCTGCCGTTGCCCGACGTTTTTAAGATTTGATTCAAATCTTTTAGAATCGTCTTGGCATCTCCCACGATCGGAACATCCGCAGTGATCACTTTGTGAATTGAAGTCGGATCGACATCGATGTGAACAATTCGAGCATGGGGGGCAAAGCGGCTCACATCGCCGGTCACCCGGTCATCGAAGCGGGCCCCGATGGCGATGATCAGGTCCGAATTGTGGATCGACATATTCGCCCAATACATCCCATGCATCCCCAGCATTCCCAGAAAAAGAGGATGCGAACCGGGAAAAGCGCCCAACCCCATCAATGTCAGGGTGACCGGGATCTGGGTCATTTCAGCCAGCTCACGCAATTCCTGGGAAGCATCCGAAGAGAGAACCCCCCCGCCTGCGTAGATGATCGGCCTTTTCGCCTTCATGATCTCCTGCGCCGCCTGTTTGATCTGCCACTTATTCCCTTTGGAGACGGGAGAATAGCTTCGGATATAGACCTTGTCAGGATACTTAAATTCGGTTTTAGCCAGGACAACATCCTTGGGAAGGTCGACCAGGACCGGGCCCGGACGGCCGGAGGTGGCGATATAAAAGGCCTCCTTCACCGCCTGGGCCAGGTCATTGACATCTTTGACAAGAATATTGTATTTGGTACAGGGCCGGGTAATCCCGACGACGTCGGCCTCCTGAAAGGCATCATTGCCGATCATTTTGGTGGGGACTTGACCTGTCAGAATGACCAGCGGGGTTGAATCCATATAAGCGTCAACGATGGCGGTCACTGTGTTGGTCGCTCCGGGGCCGGAGGTTACCAGAACCACCCCGGGCTTGCCGGTCGCCCTGGCATACCCTTCCGCCATGTGCGTGCCACCTTGCTCATGACGACAAAGAATCACCTGAATCTCTTTTTCATCATAGAGAACGTCAAAAATAGGGAGGTTGACGCCACCCGGGTAAGCAAAGATTACCTCTACCCCTTCTCGCCTCAGACACTCAATCAGAATGTGTGATCCCGACAGTTTCATATACATTTCTCCCTGGCATTTACTCGCATATCATAATTCTTACCATGGTTTATAAACAACCCATAAAAAATAAACCTCTTAAAATAGGCCCTGGCGCGGAAGATTAAAGGAACGCCGTAAATTTTGCTTATGAGGACCTATGTTAACGGCGCTCCACTATTTACTGCTTATGTCTCGAAATCGACAGATGCCGGTTAGAACTGGAAAGGTCGAAATTTCTTAAAGATTCGATTTCAGGATGGTCTCAATATGAAGAATCAGGACAGCCCGCCGGTCTTTTTTCTCTTATTTTTAAGGCCCTTTAATGCAAATTAGTAAAGAAACTCGATTTTAGCATAAGTTTCTTAGTTCTACCATAGGCCTTTTATGGAGTCAACCAAAATATCGGGTATTGTCTACGAGTGGGTATCCTGACGGATCGTGTCAGAAGGGGGTTATTTTAGGAAATGAAAAAGGAGGGGACTTCCCTTGGAGATCGGCTCGGAACTTTGCACGATTTGCCCGGTCGCTGTGTGGTCTTGGGCCGAAAGTATGATAATGCTCCCTACTTCACGTTCAGGGAAGCGAAGCGCCTGCCCATCTGAATGAATCCCGGCCTGCTGTCCTCCGCCGATAACGGCAAATCGGTCTCCGCGGACGATACCATCTTTTTTTCCTCGATCGATGTAGACGATATCATGCATGGCATTATTCATCCGGTTTTCTTTGGCCTCCACGATGGTCGCCGTCATTTCCTCCGGAAGGGATCTGGGCGATGGGTTAGACAGGTCAAATAACGTCTCGACCAATGCAATCTGATCATTTTGGTAAATAGGTTCTTTCGAGCGGATAATCTGTGCGGTGGCCATTTTCTTATCGACTTCCATTATTTTTACCATTCCGGTAATGTCTATTAAATCCCCTAAGTATTGCCCGGTCCGGGGATGGTAGACATTCTTAATCGTTTTGTATACGACCCATTCTTTTCCAGGAATAAGTTCATTATCGGATGACACCATGTATATGGTGTCTCCCTCTCCTAAGAGCATTTTTTTATCTTTGGATCCGACGATTTTCCCCCCCGGCTTCGGTTCAGACAAGATGGTTCCATGGAAAAAAGAAGTCCAAAGGTCGGTTTCAGACGGCCTTGCAGCCACCGGAATGAGGGGAGCGATCTCCCGGGTCTCTTTCTTTAAAGATGGGGGCGCCGACAAAGGCTTCGGCAGCGGCGCTTCCTTTTCGGAAATAGGTTCGGGCTCCGCAATCTCTTCAGGAGGGGGCGTCGGGAGAACCTCCGCCTCTTCAGTCTTCTCGGTCGGCAGCGCCTCTTCGGGCGGAAGCCCGTCCGCGCTTACGGAGCGAAGATCGGCAGCGATCATGAATAAAATAAAAAACCCGACCTGAAAACCGATATATTTTTTCAACATCGCGCACTCCTTATTTTTATGGACTGAAAGATAACAAATTATGGTGAATTGTCAAGCAAAGGGATAATTGTTTTGATGAATTATCTGTGTTACCATAGCAAACTCACCTCTCGGAAACGATATGAAATTGTTTTTCATCCCCCGCCGACTGATTCTATGGATCCTCTTTTTGGCTACACTCGGATGCAGCCGAGGGGAAAACGTTCTTTCGATTGCATTAAATCACCACAACCCCAAGACCATCTATATTGGAACCACCGGAGGGGGCTTTTATAAAAGCACCGACGAGGGTGCCACGTTTAAAAAAATGAATGAAGGGTTGAGCAGCTATAACATCTCATCGGTCGCCATCAACCCTTCGATTTCAACTGTCCTTTATGCCGGAACATATGGAGACAGTGTTTATCGAAGTGTCGATAGCGGGCAGCGGTGGATGATCATCCGAAACGGCTTGAGCGACAACGTAGGAACACAGGCCGTCAACAGCGTTCTGGCCGATCCGGAGGTCGCCGAGATCATTTATGTCGGCACCAATCATGGGGTCTATAAAACAAAGGATGGGGGCGGGGAATGGACCTCGGTCAATATGGGGATCGGCAACCGGTTTGTCATCACCCTCGCCTTCGACCCCAGAGATAAAAATACGCTCCTGGCCGGAACAAACGAAGGGATCTACAAAACAAGAGATGCCGGAAAAACCTGGACGACCCTTCATCCGGAAACAAAAAAATGGGCGATGAATACGATTGTCTTTGATCGAACGAATCCTTCCACTTTCTACGCCGGAACGAATCAAGGCATTTTTAAATCAACCGATGAAGGGGAGACCTGGAAACACCTGACAAATGGATTTTCAAGTCCCTTCATTATGGCCATCGCCATTGACCCGGTCCTCTCTCAAATTCTTTACGCCGGCGGCAAGGATGGCATTTATCGCACAACGAATGCAGGAGAAACATGGCATCTGCTTCCAAAGTCTCCTCGATCGATCAGCGCCATCGCCATCCATCCTCAGACCGGTAAGATGGTTTTCGCAGGGACAACACACGGCCTTTATAAAAGCATGGATCAAGGAGAAAATTGGACAAAGATCAACCTTCATTAAATCGCGCTGACAAAAAAAGATGGATCGATACTGATCAAAGCCTGGACAAGACCAACGCGCCATCCCTTTACGATAAGTTGAGCGCCGCAATCTTCCGCGCTAGAACCTGTTTTGAAAGGAGGAAAGGAGCCTGCCGCCCCTCTCTCCTTTTCAGAATATTATTTTTAATATTTATTTTTCCGGCAGGATGCAGCCGTCCGGCTGATCCGATTCTGCCGCCCCCGCCGCCGTCAGGATGGAAGACCCAAGATCCCGGCGTTCAAAGTTCGCTTGGAGGACTTTCGTTTCCCAATCCGGATAACGGCTGGATCAGCGGAAACAAGGGGATCATCCTTCATACGAACGATCGAGGCAAGGCGTGGACCATTCAAGAAACCGGCACGGAAAATCTCCTGGTGTCGCTTTTTTTTATTGATGCGGAACGAGGATGGGCCGTAGGGGATAAGGGGATTATCTTACATACCCAAGACGGCGGGAAAAAATGGTCGCCGCAGGAAAGTGGCCAGAAAAAAAATCTCACACACGTTTTTTTTACAGACCCCCAACATGGATGGGTCTCCGGTGAAAAAGGTCTGCTCCTCTCAACAGAAGATGGCGGCCAGCGATGGGTCCCTTCCAAAGGGGGATCCACCACCACCTTAAACTCCATTTTTTTTATTAATCCGCAACAGGGTTGGATCTCCGGAGACGGAGGATATCTCCTCCATACGGAGAACGGCGGCTCCAGCTGGGCGCGACAAGAAACCGGCACGCAAAAAGATATCCAGCGGCTCTTTTTTATACGCCCGGAAACCGGCTGGGCCGTCGGCGCAAACGGCACCCTCCTTCATACGAAGGATGGCGGCAAAAAATGGTCGCCCCAAACCAGCGGCGTGGAATCCTTTCTCGCTGGGATCTTTTTTATCGACGATCAAAAAGGTTGGGCGGTGGGGGCGAATGGGACCATCATCCACACAAGGGACGGCGGGATCACATGGAAACAGCAGCCATCGGAAACCATTCAGTTTTTGATTAACGTCCGGTTTATCAACCCTCAAATCGGATGGGTGGTCGGGACGAAAGGGACGCTTCTGCATAGCGAGGAGGGAGGGGAACCTCCCGCTGTAACACATTAAGCCACTTCGGCGCCGGAGAAACAACCCTGTCGGAAAAGAGGCCAGAACCGAAAAAAATCGAACGGTGCGATATCTGCGGCGGAGCAATGATCGACCTCCACTGCAAGCTGATCTGCAAGCAGTGCGGATTCAAGCGGGACTGCTCTGATGTCTAGGTTTTTAATTTCCGGCCCAGCTTTTTTTCGATGCTTTCGACCTTGCTGGTAAGCCGTCCTGATTTTCCTTTTCGGTAGTCGATCTTGACAATGGTCGAGACCCGGCCGCAATCTTCTTTCATTTTCTCCCAACAGGCCTTGACCACCCCCAGCACGTCGTCCCAAGGGCCCTCGATGACTGTGCCCATTGGATTGAGCCGATAATCCAAACCGCTCTTTTCAATAATTTCCAGAGACCGGGAAACATATTCACCCACGCTGTCTCCCTGAGTAAGAGGGGACATGGAAAATTCCAGCAGAATGAATTCATCTTTTTCTTGACTTGCCATGGGCTTCTCCTTTTTACTTAATTAATTATATTCATGGAGGTCCTCCATTACCCGGGGAAAACCTGGGTAAAAGGTTTGACCTCGTATCGAGAAAAAACATTCTTTTGAACATAGGGGTCTGCTTCCGCCCAATGGCGCGCCTCTTTCAGCGACCCGGCCTCAAAAACGATCAGGCTCCCCGTGCGATCGGCAAAGGGCCCCGCCAGGATAAGCCTTTTTTTTGAGTCCAGTTCTTCAAGCCGTGTCAAGTGGGCCTGGCGGTGTTCCTTCCTCAATTTGACCCCATCGGGTCCATCCTGGCCAATTAGAACAAATTTCATCCTGCTCCCTCTATCTTCGATTTTAGGATTATACAGTGGAAACCGGCGCTTTCCTCCGGTAAAACGGAAGGGGCACCGCTTGCGCCGGGGTTCGGACCTGGTTCACCTCTACTTCGACGGCGGCTCCCGGTACGGCAATCTGCGGGCGAAGATAGCCCATCGCAATAATCTTTCCTAAAAGAGGCGACCGGATTGCGCTGGTGACCCAGCCCAGTTCCTGGTCACCCTGAAACACCTTATCGTCTTTTTTCGGCAACGTTTCCCCTTCGATGACCAGTCCAAAAAGATGTTTGTTGACATGGCCGTAGGTTTGGATTCGGGCCATGACCTCCTGGCCGGGATAGCACCCCTTCGTATAGCTGATCGCCTCGGTTCCCAGACCCGCTTCAATCGGAATGATCTGCTCATCAATGTCGGGCCCATAACGCGGTTTACCGGCCTCGACCCGTAACATCTCCAAGGCCGCTTGTCCGATGGGGAGCATGTCAAACGGATTCCCGATCGATAAGAGCTTTTCCCATATTCTCTCCATTCCTTCCTCGGGAACATAAAGGTGGTAGTCCTCCTCGCCGGTCATCGAACGCCTCACACAGACCAGGGGAAACCCATCTATCTCGCGGTGGAGGATCGATTTCTCCGCCATTGGGGGCCAGTTCTCTGCCGACAAACCGTCGAGAACGCGCTTTGCATGGGGCCCCGCGATAAGAACCCTTCCCCAGGGGGGAGTTTCGATTTTTACCTGGGCGCGGAGTCTGTAACGCATTAAATGCTGCCGTGTTTTTTCGGCATTCGAGCCTTCCAGATCCATCAACATCGCTTCCGGCACAGGATAAAGATAAAAATCGGCGATGACCCTTCCCTTGGCAGTCAAGAGGGTGCTGTAAATTCCCCTTCCTTCTGAAAAACCAGTGAGATCGTTGCTGATGAGATTTTGAAGAAAAGAAGTCCGATCTTTTCCGGAAATGAGGAATGTTCCCTGATAGGAGAGATCGGCCAAACCGACATTTTCCCGAACGGCGCGGTATTCCAGAAGGGGATCTTGATATCGCTCCGGCAGTTCCCACTCCCCATAAGGAGCAAACTGCGCCCCCCTTTTTTGATGCACTGAGTGTAAGCTTAATTGCAGCATCGGCTGGGTTCCCCTTTGATATAAGTTTAAATATATAACACGTCTTCGGAACCAGGGTCAATCAGACGGGTGGCCTGCTTGACTTTGTTGGCATGTTTCAGATACTCTAAAAAATAGAAATATTAAAGAGTTTTTCTCCCGTTATGAAAGACGCTGCATTGAAAAAACTTCAACTTTCCGTGATTAAAAACGAGATCCGGCTTTTGATTGTCGATGATGAGGCCTTAACACGCAAGGGACTCGTCTCCCTCTTCCAACTTCAGAAAGGGATGAAGGTCGTCGGAGAGGCACAGGATGCCTTGCAAGCGGCCCAAAAGGCCAGGGAACTCAGACCTGACGTTATTCTGATGGACTCCCAGATGCCGGTCTGCAACGGGATCCAGGCCGTTCCCCTGATTAAAGAGGCCTACCCCGAAGCCAATATCATCATCCTTGCCCTGTCGGAAGAAGAAAATAACATCTTTGCGACGATGCGGGCGGGCGCAAAAGGGTACTTATACAAAAATATCGAACCCGAAAAACTATATAAATGTATCTCATTGGTGCACCAGGGAGAAGTGGTTCTTCCCCGGCAGATGGCCTCGAAGCTTTTCACCGCTCCTTTCGCCGCCTCCTTTTCCCCTGCTTCAAACCATGGACCGCTCACCCCCAGGGAAAAGGAAATTTTAAACTGCCTGGCTCAGGGAGCGAGCAACAAGAAAATCGGGGCCACGCTCGGCATCTCAGAACATACGGTCAAAATTCATTTACGCCACATCCTTAAAAAGCTTCACCTGAATAACCGCGTGCAAGCCGCTCTCTTTTCACTTAAGGAAAATCTCCATCTGCAAGATGGCCTCCTTCAAAACACGCAGCCGGACCGAAATACACCGAACCACCCCTCCTTTTACTCTAAAACCGCTTCAAGCTAGCCACTCAGATACCACTTTGGGCTATTACCGCTTCCCTTTGCTTTGAGAGTCTGTTATATTCGCGCTATGGATCAATCAAGCGACCTCCTACACGCCCAGGACTGGGAAGCCCTTCTAGAAACCTCGAGAAGTCTTTTTTCGACCCTCGGTTTCAACGAGGTCCTCTATCAAGTCGTCCGGGAAATTGCAAATCGGATGGAGGTCATCCGTTGTTCCATCGTTTTTGTCGACGATAAGAAGGAAGTGGCTTACGTGGTCGCCACCCATGAAACCTCCGAAGCGAAACGCATTCCCCTCGATCTAAAAAAATATCCTGAAATTGTTTATGCAACACAGGTGGGGGAGCCAGTCTTCATTTCGGATGCAAGCCAGCACGCCATGCTGATCCCCTTTCAGGAGATACTTAAAAAAATCTCGCTCCACTCGATTGTGGTTTTTCCCCTCATTCAAGAAGAGAAAATCCTGGGAAATTTGATCCTGCGGCTCTCCAGCCAGAAAGCCTTTTCACCCAAGGAACTCCAATTCGCTGAACGGATCTCCCGGCTCGCTACCTCCGCCATCCGGAACGCGCACCACTATGAGGCCCTTCTCCAGGAAAAAAATCACCTGGAAAAACTGGCCACCATCGACTTTCTCACCGACACCCATAATCACCGTTTTTTCAATGCCCGGCTGGAAGAAGAATTCAACCGCGCGATCCGGTATCATCTTTCTCTTTCCTGCATTCTGCTGGATGTGGATGATTTCAAGTGGGTGAACGATACCCATGGCCATCGAAAAGGGGATACGATCTTACGTGAGGTGGCGTCGGTGGTAAAGGGAACGATCCGGAAGACCGATTTTCTGGCCCGGTACGGCGGGGAAGAATTTGTCATCCTCCTTCCCCAGACCGAGTTGGCAGGCGCCTATCAGGAAGGGGAGCGTGTCCGGGAAGCGGTTCGAAAACATTATTACACCGACATCCATCAAACCAAAAAGATCACGGTCAGCCTGGGGGTCGCGAGCTTTCCTGAAAAAACGATTCTGACGACCGACGATTTGATCCGCGCCGCCGACACCGCACTCTATCAGGCAAAAAGAAAAGGGAAGGACCGAACCGAAAGCTTCCTACCCCCTTCCGGTTAAACGCCTCAGATCTCGATAAACCGGTTTTGGTTTTGGATATAAAACCCGAGCCGGTCCCTCCAGAGCGGATTCCGGAGCGTGTGGTATTCATCCTCTTTGGGGACCGCCATTTTAATCAGAAATAGAGGGAAAATCTGAGAGATCATTCGGGGGCTGAGTTTGTGCTGAAAAAAGAATTGGACCATCAGATCCCGGACCTGTTGACTGAACCAATGACGGCTGAAAAAAATCTTCTCGAATGATTTCATGTTGTTGTTTCCCTCGCTTCTTTCCGATGAATCGACCAGGAAAGAGGAGATAAACAACAGGATGTCATCAAAGGGAAGCCCTTTTCTCTTTGAAAAAGTCCAATCAAAAACGGAAATGTCCTCCCCCTCCATCAACATGTTGCCCGCCCAGAAATCGCCGTGGCACGCCACCAATGGAAGCCGGGTCCTGAAATAGGGCTTCCAGCGTTCAAGATATTCGTTGAAAAAACGCTCCTCCTCGCTGGAGCAAGGATAGAGCGACTGATATTGGTCGAGCTGCGCCTTGATATTTTGTTCGATCCACTCTTCCGTGATCTCAACCTCTTCCTCTTGCGTCTCCTTCTGAAACTTCAGCAACCACGCTTTCACGTTATGCAAAATCTTTTCGATCTGCTTTTGATGCGCCGCTCCCCCGTCTAACCGGACCATCGAAGAGAAGCCGGAGCCGTGCAACCCCGTCTCAACAAAAAGAAAGCGGCCCGGGTCTTCGCGGCTGAGAAGCGGCCGGGGAATGGCTTTGCGCAACCCCGGCGAGAGGGTATGGTAAAAATAAAGGAGCTGCTGATACTCCTTCTGGAGCGTCGAAGCGCTCGAAAGATGCCGAGAGGCCTTCACGACCCAGCGAGGGGTCGGCCCCCTTTGGTCAAAGACCAGGAAAACAACCGGCTGTCTTGCGGCGTTATTCTTCGAGCCGCTGGTCTTTGTGAAGTAGAGCGACCGCGGAGGGAAAAAAGGAATCTCCCACCGCGGTCCGTTCTCCATGATAATTTTTTCGATCTCCTTAATCATACCGCCCTTCCTTCCAGGCAACAATGCTGAAGTGGGGAGAGAAAAACGAAGTCAAGCCGATCGATGTTCCCCACAAGGCGGCCTGCTTTTTTATTTTTCCCAGCGTGGTCGACGGGGTGATGGTGTTATTGATGAAATGTTGCAGCGGATAGGGATGATCGAGTGAAATCAGCTCCACCGGTTTGTTATATCCGGGATGCGGCATAAAGAACTCCGTTTCCGAAAAGCCCGATTCCGACAAAAGCTTGCGATAGCCCCTTTTCCCATAGGTATAGGTACGGTAATCGTTGTGGACACGGCTGACACGATAGGGCTGTTTCAGCAGATACCGGCAGGACAGGTCGGCCATCCAACGAGGCATCAGGCTCGTGTATTTTAAACCGCTGTGATCTTTTGATCCGAGGAAGTTGTCATACCCGAAGCGGTTTTCAATTCCGATGTAGACCGCCCCGCCCGGCTTCAGCAGCCGGTGAAGCTGAGCGAGAAATCTTTTTTGAAGGACCCGGGGGTTCACGGTCGGTTCGGCCAAACCCACCCATTCCAGGTAGCCGTTGACGACGATGAAGTCGAATGTCTCCGGAGCGAAGGGAAGTTCCAGCCCGTTGGCAATGGCGACTTCCATGTTCTGAAGCCCCTCTTGCTCTCTCCGTATTTCAATAAACTTGGCCCGCTCTGCAATCAACTCCACCGCCGTCACCCAGCCGCAGTGAGGCTGAAGGCCGAAAGAGATCGTCCCGAATCCGGCCCCGACGTCGAGGACTTTCGATTGAGGCTGCAGCGGAAGGACAAACCGAAAATCGGCCCGGGCTTCATCGGTCATGTAGTCATGAATGTGGGGGTAGGGCCCCTTGATCTGCTCATCAATCGCTTTGCGCCAGCCGATCTTCCGTGCCAGCTCATTTGTTTGAATCATCTCTGACTCTGGAATTTCACCCCAATAATAGTTGCTTGAAGCAAAGGAGGGGACCCCTTCCACATCGTTCCAAGTACGCCCGCACTCCGTGCAGGAAAGAGACTCCTCACGCGACAGGGGACGGGAACAATGGGGACACGCAAGCGTTGAATTTTTTAATCTCAGGTCTGGCTTCTTATAAGGGGGAATGGCCTTTTTTAACGCACTCTGCATCATGTACCTCATTTTAAGATTTTAAATGTTAACATACCCTCACCGAGAGGATCCCTCTGCGAAACAAGCAACGATGATCTCACTTATGAAAATGGTCAGGTGGAAAGCCCGCCTTCAATTCAGCGGCAGTTGCATGATTTCTTCAACGGCCCCAGTGGCCTCCCATTTCTGAATACGGTAAGAGATTGCAAAGTATGTACCAGGTTTTTGATTGACAAAATTAAGAGGAAAGAGAAAAAAGAGAGAAGGGTTGCAATTACTTTGCATTTTATTGCAGTTTTTGTTATATGCTTCCTGGGCTTTTAGGACGGAGAAAGAGGAATGCAGTATTACATCTTATTTAACACGTTCTTGATCATTCTCGGGGTTTTTCTTCCATGGATTCACCCGGGGCTCTTTGTGGTGGGACTTCGGGGAACCAATACGATGGATGGGAAGATCGTCCTGGTGTTCGCCCTGATCGGATTCCTGACGGTTTCTTATGAATTAATCAAGCGGAAAGAGCGGTTTTACTGGCTTTACGGCGGGGTTGGATTTGCCACCCTGATCGTCACATCGCTGGTGCTCTATAACTATTATCAGAACAATTATTCCAGCGGGCCCGGCATCTATTTATCCGTTTTGGGGGCGCTTCAACTCACAGGGGCTTATGTGGTTTATCTTTTCAGGCAGGGGAGGCGGTTGCCTCCACCTGCCTGATCTTTTCCTGTCATTTTTTACCCTCTCCCGGATGGGGAGGGCTGTCCGGCAAGGCTGCTTCGTTCTTGTTTTTGATAAAGGTATCGATGACGGCGCCGGTTTCATCCAGCGCTTTCAGTTCCATTTGATCCTGCGTCAGTTGGATGGAGACCAGATGATGAGCGGAGAGCGAGAAGGCGGTGAAATCGCTCTTTCCGATCGGATATAATGACGCACCCCCCCCTCCCGTCACCACGTAGGTCACGCCATTGATCGGAAGGGTTCTCTCATAGGCATGGGCATGACCGGCGATGACCAGATCGACGCCGTACTGCTCAAAAAGAGGGACCCAGTTTCCCTGGACGGCCGGATAGCCGCCGTACTCTCCGCTGCTGAATGCGGGATGGTGGAAATAGACCACCTTCCATTGGGCAGGGACCTTTAAAGCATTGATCAGCCACTCTTTCTGCTTCGGGTCTTCCGCTCGATTGCTGTCAAGCCCGATAAAGTGGACATCGCCCCAGAAGAAATCGCGATAAAAGATCCCTTTCGGAAAGTTAAAGTTGGTCTGGAAAGGCCCTCCCTGATCGGTGACCATATCGTGATTTCCCGGCACGGGTAAAAAGGGAACGTGATCGATGATTTCCCGGTAAGGCTTAAAATAATGGGGATCATATTCAAAATCGGCCCCCTTATCATAGACGATGTCCCCTGCCAGAATGGCAAACTGAATCGGCAGCCGCTTCATCACCTCGGCGATGCGGGTCTGGTGAATATCGCCCGATCCGCTGTCTGCAAAGGCGACAAAATTCACATCGCTTCCGGAAGCCGGGGGGGTCGTAAACGAGGCCGCCTTTCCGAGCGGTTCGTCCTCGACCCGGACTTCATAAGAATAGCGGGTCGCCGCAGAAAGCCCGCTCAGCGTCACGAAATGCGGGTCCTTGTCGGTATCATTCGTTTTTCTATTGTTGAGATTCAAATCGGTCCCCCAACGGATCTCTCCCTCCGGCCGGCATCGCCAGCCGATCACCGCCGAAGTCGTGGTCATGCGGACCAGATACGGATTCCTCTGGGGCGGATTGCAGCGCTGAACCTGAACCGTTGCCACCGCCTTTTTTTCCGGATCGGCCTCGCTGGTTGCGACGATGTGGTAAACCCCGACTGTGTTGGGAGCGGTATAGGCTCCCTGCGGGTCGATCGTTCCTCCGGCGCTTCCCTCCTCAACCTGCCAGGTTACATTTTTCTCTTCGGTTCCTGAGACCATCGCCGAAAAGGTTTTCTTTCCCCGCGTCATGATGCCGAGTAGAGAAGGATTGACCGCCACCGAAATGACCGGCTGGGCCGTCACATTCACCGTAATCGCGGCGGTGCTGTTTGGATCGGACTGGCTGGTTGCAACCACATGATAGCTTCCCGGCACCGCAGGGGCGGTATACGTCCCTTCAGTACTGATCGATCCTCCCGCCGCCCCTTCTTGAATGCTCCATACGACCGCGCCGTCAGGCGCGCCTTCGACCTTGGCCGAGAAAGTCTGGCTCCCTTCGGTGGTCAGGGTCGCCTCCGCCGGCTCGATGGCAATCGAGACCTCCGAAACGGCGGGATGACTCCCTTCCGATTCTACGGCCACCTCCGTGCCGATGGCCTGTCCGGAAACGGGAACCTCTGCCCCTCCCCCCCCTCCGGCGCCTCCGCCCCCTCCGCAAGCGAACAATGTGGCGCTCAGGATTACGAAGAGCGTAAAAAATGATTGATTGAATGGTTTTTTTTCTGTTTTAGAATGCATCCTATATATTATCCCCGCTTCATTGATTTTTATGATGATGCACCGCCTGATCCGGCTGTATCGTCGTAAATCGAATCAACCCGGCGCCTGCTTTTCTTCCAGAAGAGTCCGAAAAAGGGGGAGAAGAAAACCAGAAGATAAGGAATCGCTTCTCTCCAATCGGTCGGACCCTGCTTTTGGATAAATGCACAGCCGCCGCCCCCGCCGCCGCCGGGAGAAGGGACTTCTTCTCCAAGCTGGAGGGTGTAGACCGCGGTGGCACTCTTGCTTTTGTCGTTGGTCACCGTCAGTTTCACCTCATAGGCGCCCGGACGGCTGTACTCATGCTGCACGATTTTATCTGTCTTGACCGTTCCATCCCCCAGGTCCCACTGGTACCCGGTCACCGACCCGCCCCCTCCGCTGCTTCTGCTCCCATCAAAGGTATACGCAAGAGAGGGGGTGGCGTCGTTTGCGGTCGGCTTGGAAAACCATTGGGCGACCGGCGCGCCGGCCACGTGGGTGGCTGAAACCACGGCGGAGAGCGTCTCGGAATCGCCGGCGGTATCGCTCACGGTTAAGCTGACTTTGTACGTTCCCGCCAGGAGATACGGGTGAGAGACCTCCGCGCCTGAACCCCTCTCCCCATCCCCGAAATCCCAGAGATAAGAGGTAATCGCCCCTTCGGCGTCATGGCTCTCGGCGCCGCTAAAATTTAAGGAGAGCGGGTTCGTGTCGCTGAGATCGGCCTTGAAAACCGCTACCGGACGGGTATTCCCCGGCTGTTCCGGGTCCGAGCTGCACGACCCCAGGCTGAGACAGGAGGAAGGGGGCGCCGGAACGGGCTCCGAAGGACAGGAGACCTCAGACGGGCAGAGCGAAGGGGGAAGCGAAGGGGGAAGCGGAGGAGAAGGGGGCAAGGAATCGGTGAGGGAAAGAATCCTGATCGCCATCTTTTCCCTCGCGTTGTACAGGGTCAGCGCTTCCCTGTTCCAGGTATAGGTATTGGTGATGACGCGGCCGACCTGTTCATCGGCATAGGCCCCTTCCCCTAGGGTTTTGAGCAGGTGCATATATTCATAGTCTTCCTGCCCTTCCCGGATCAGCT
>Ga0080064_1003003_pt1 | contig 26140 bp, 21 predicted proteins | sample Subgrocontami54m_FD_69260 | JGI IMG/M metagenome (GOLD analysis project Ga0080064, IMG submission 69260) | Subsurface groundwater microbial communities from S. Glens Falls, New York, USA - GMW46 contaminated, 5.4 m (SPADES assembly) (version 2) ...
GAACCGCAACGCCGGCGTTTGGTCGTCACCCCCCTCCCGCCTCGCTTCGCTCGGCAACCTCCCCTACAAGGGGGGAGGTAACAGTAAAGCGCGGTGGCGGAGCAAACACCTTCAGCGTCCCAGAATTCGCGCGCGGATAATATCCGCGAGCCGCTCGATCTCGTCGTCGGGATGGGCGGCGCTGAAGGTCAGGCGCAGCCGCGCCGTTCCGGCCGGAACGGTGGGCGGCCGGATGGCGACAACCAGAAATCCTTCCTGTTCCAGCAGGCGCGAAGCCTGCAATGCGGGCTCGGCGTCGCCGACGATGACCGGGACGATGCTGCTCACCGCCTCCGGCAATCCTGCGCGGCGGGTGAAGGCTTTGGCCTTCGCGACCGGAAGCGCCACCGTATGCGGCTCGCTTTCGATAATGTCGATGGCGGCGATGGCGGCGGCCGCAGCCGCGGGCGGCAACCCGGTGGAATAGATCAAGGTGCGCGCGCGGTTGCGGACGAGATCGATGACCGGGCGCGAGGCGCAAAGATAGCCGCCATAGCCGCCAATCGCCTTCGACAGCGTTCCCATCTGCAAAGGGATGTCGAGCTTCACGCCGTGGACAAAGCTTGAGCCGCGGCCGCCGCCGACCACGCCGACCCCGTGGGCATCGTCCGACATCAGCCAGGCGTCGAAGCGATGCGCGAGATCGGCCAGTTGCGCGAGCGGGGCGAGATCGCCGTCCATGGAGAAGACGCCATCTGTGGCGATCATGGCACGCGGATGCTGCGCGCGATGTTCTGTCAACAATATCTCCGCGTGCACGACGTCGTTGTGGCGAAACGGGAGCACTTTGCCGCGCGTGAGCTGCGCTCCCGCCCACAGACAGGCGTGCGCTAGCTCATCAATGATCAAGAGATCGTCGCTGCCGATCAGAGTGGGAATGATGCCGGCATTGGCCAGATAGCCGGAGCCGAAGACGCAGGCCGCCTCCGTGCCCTTCAGGCGCGCGAGGCGGGCTTCAAGCTCGGCAAAAAGCGGGTGATTGCCGGTGACCAAACGCGAGGCGCCCGCGCCCGCGCCATAGCGTTGGATCGCGGCGGCGGCGGCTTTCTTGACGGCGGGGTGATGGGTGAGATTGAGATAGTCGTTGCAGCAGAAGGACAGAAGCTTCCGGCCGCCGCGCGTGACCCAGACACCGTCCTCTCGCGCAGTTTCCGCGAGCGTGCGCAGCAGATGCCCGCGCTCCAGGTCGGCAAGTTTATCATTGGCGAATTTGTCGAGAGAGGACATGCCGGTGTGATATCACGACCGCGGACCGATATGGAAACGAGGCATGGCGGGGAAGAACATTAAAGGAAGCGCGCAGCCTGAGTGGTTCGTCGAGGGCCTGGCGCATGTCTGGCTGCCCTATGCGCAGATGAAAACGGTCAGCCCGCCACTAGCGGTGGCGCGCACGGAAGGCTGCCGTATCGTGCTCGCCGACGGGCGCGAACTGATCGACGGCATGGCGTCCTGGTGGACCGCCTGCCACGGCTATAACCATCCGCATATCCGGCAGGCGGTCGAGCGCCAGCTCGCGACGATGCCGCATGTCATGTTCGGCGGGCTGGCGCATGAACAGGCGCTGACGTTGGCGCGGCGGCTCGTGGCGCTGCTGCCGGGCGATCTGGAGCGCGTGTTTTTTTCCGAGTCCGGTTCCGTCGCGGTCGAAGTCGCCATGAAGATGGCGGTGCAGTTCTGGCGCAACCGCGGCCTGCGCGGGCGCACGAAGTTCATTGCGTTCAAGGGCGGCTATCACGGCGACACCACCGGGGCGATGGCGGTGTCGGATGAAGAAGGCATGCACGCGGTATTTCACGACACGCTGGCGGACAATTTCATCATCGAGCTTCCGCGCAACGACTCCAGCGCCACGACCCTGGAGGGCATGCTGGAAGGCTATGCCGAGGAAATCGCCGCTATTATCGTCGAGCCGCTGGTGCAGGGCGCGGGCGGAATGAAATTTCACGACGCGGCGGTGTTGCAAAAGTTGCGGCAGGCCGCCGACCGCTACGACGTACTGTTGATCTTCGACGAGATTTTCACCGGCTTCGGCCGCACCGGGACGATGTTCGCCTGCGAGGCGGCCAGTGTCGTACCCGACATCATCACGCTGTCCAAGGCTTTGACCGGCGGAACGCTGCCGCTGGCCGCGACCGTCGCGCGCAAAAAAGTATTCGAGGCTTTCTGGTCCGACAATCCGAAGCATGCGCTGATGCACGGACCCACTTACATGGGCAATGCGCTTGCTTGCGCGGCGGCCAATGCGTCGCTCGATCTGTTTGAGCAGCAGCCGCGGCTCGAACAGGTCGGCATGATTTCTACCGCGCTGACGCGCGGCCTTGAGGAATGTAGAAGCTTGCCCGGCGTGAAGGACGTGCGCGTGCAGGGCGCTATTGGTGTGGTGGAGATAAAGCGCATCGGCAATCTCGATGCGCTGCGCCGCCGGTTCGTGGAGGAGGGCGTCTTCATCCGGCCGTTCGGCAAAGTGATCTATCTCACGCCGGCTTTCACGATTGGCGAGGAGGAATTGGTGAGGCTGACAGGGACGATTGCCAAGGTTCTTGTGTCCCCGTCATTCTGAGGTGCCCGCGCGGCGCGCGGGCCTCGAAGGATGATGGGCCTAGGCCGTCGCCCTTCGAGGCTCGACCGCTTCGCGGTCTCGCACCTCAGGGTGACGGAGCTTATTCAGAACCCCACCACGCTCCCATGCAGGTCGTAAGCCTCCGCGCGCTCGACTTTCACCGTAGCGATTTCGCCCACGCGCAGCGGGCGGCGGCTGGCCACATAGATGGCGCCGTCGATTTCCGGCGCGTCACCTTTGGTGCGGCCCTTCGCAACCGTTGGTCCCGTTTCGTCGATGATGACCTGCTGCCGCGTTCCGACTTTCTGCTTTAGCCGTCTCGTAGAAATCTTCTGCTGGTGCTGCATGAAGCGGTGCCAGCGTTCTTCGATAATTTTCTCGGGCACAAGAGCGGCGAGATCGTTGGCGACAGCGCCTTTCACCGGCTCATAGCGGAAGCAGCCGACGCGATCGAGCGAGGCTTCTTCCAGCCAATCGAGCAGGAACTGGAAATCCTCCTCGGTCTCGCCGGGGAAGCCGACGATGAAGGTGGAGCGAAGGGTGAGTTGCGGACAGATTTCGCGCCAGCGCGCGATGCGCTCCAGCGTCTTTTCCTGCGCGGCCGGCCGCTTCATGCGCTTGAGAACTTCCGGGCTTGCGTGCTGAAACGGAATGTCGAGATAGGGCAGTACCTTTCCGTCCGCCATCAGGCCGATCACCTCGTCCACATGCGGATAGGGATAGACGTAGTGCAGGCGCACCCAGGCGCCGAGCTCGCCCAGTTCGCGTGCGAGGTCGAGGAATTTCGCCCGCACGTCGCGTCCCTTCCAGCGGCTCTCGGCGTATTTGATGTCGAGGCCGTAGGCCGACGTGTCCTGCGAGATGACCAGCAATTCCTTCCCCCCGGCGGCGACGAGCCGTTCGGCTTCGCGCAGTACGTCGGCGGCCGGCCGGGAAACGAGGTCGCCGCGTAGTCTGGGGATAATGCAAAACGTGCAGCGATTGTTGCAACCCTCTGAAATCTTGAGATAAGCATAGTGCCGGGGTGTCAGTTTTATGCCTTCCGGCGGCAGCAGATCGAGAAACGGGTCGTGCTTGGGCGGCACGGCGCGATGCACGGCCGCCACGACGCTTTCGTATTGCTGCGGGCCGGTGACGGCGAGAACGGCTGGGTATCGCTGGGTGATGCTTTCCGGCTCCGCGCCCAGGCATCCGGTCACGATGACTTTGCCGTTTGCAGTCAGGGCATCGCCGATGGCGCCGAGCGACTCCTCCTTGGCGCTATCGAGGAATCCGCAGGTATTCACGATCACGACGTCCGCGCCGTCGTGCTGGCGCGATAGTTCGTAACCCTCCGCCCGCAGCCGGGTAATGATGCGCTCGGAATCCACCAGCGCCTTGGGGCAGCCAAGCGAGACAAAGCTCACCTTGGGCGCCGGTGCGCCGTCCACGTCGGGCTTTGCTGGTTGCATTCTCCGGAGGAGCTATCTGTGATCGAAGGCGAGATCAAGGCTCGCTTTCTGAATGTTTTTCTGCCGGGAGAGGAGAAAAACCCTTCCGTTCGGGCGGCCTAATGCCGCATTTTAGGTGAGCAATCGCCAGTATCTGAGTTGGCGGAAGGGGTGAGATTCGAACTCACGAGGGGCTTGCACCCCTGGCGGTTTTCAAGACCGCTGCCTTAAACCACTCGGCCACCCTTCCAAGTCCGTGGATGTATTTAGATTTTACGCGGGATTCCCCAGATCGGCCACCTAGGGCGAATTTGCCCTGTAAAATCGCGCAATAGCTGTGTAAAACCGCATTTGCAGGGGACGTCAACTCGCGCGGCAGAGCTGCATATGTAGGGTATCGCACCTTCAAATGAGCGAGTTCCTGTTTGCTTTTTCTGGCGCGGCAAGAGAACATGTCCCTGATGCGGCAAGAACTTGGGGGGAATTAAGGGGCCTCTGTCTTGGCGTGCTATCGGCGGGGGTCTTACAGAACCAAGTCCACTAAAAATCAGCAGGCAACGAGGGGAGCGCTAACATCTGCGCCCATCGCTGCGTCGATCGTTAGCGCGTTTCGACGCAACGCCTGATGCCGCGCATCTTTTAGCCAGTCGTTGAACCGGGGATCGAAGGGTCATGGAAAGTTTTTGGGCTGAAGCACATTACATGGCGAGTTCGGCGGGCCAGGCCTTCCTGATTTTGATGGAGCCTGAGCGGCTGATGTTCCTCGGCCTAGGTTGCATCATGGGACTGGTGCTTGGCATCGTGCCGGGCATTGGCGGCCTCGCCGGTACGGCGATGCTTTTGCCGTTCACTTACGCGATGGATCCCTACACGGCGTTTGCACTCTTGCTTGGTCTCGGAGCAACGACGTCCACAGGCGATCCGATTCCCGCGATTTTGTTCGGCGTACCGGGAGGCGCAGCTTCCGCCGCGACCGTTCTCGATGGCTACCCGATGGCCAAGCGCGGAGAGGCTGGCCGCGCGCTGAGCGCCGCCTATATGTCGTCGCTCATGGGTGGAATTTTCGGCGCGCTGCTTCTGGCGCTGACGATTCCGATCCTGCGTCCCGCCATGCTCTATTTGGGGTCGCCAGAGCTACTCGCGTTTGCAATCCTTGGTATTTCCATGGTGGCTATTCTCTCGGGCAACGCGCCGTTACGCGGGCTTACGGCTGGTACGGCCGGCATCATGCTGGCGATGATTGGCTCCGATCCGCAGACAGGCAGCCTGCGCTGGACCTTCGGCAGCCTTTATTTGTGGGATGGGCTACCGTTGACGCCGCTGTTGCTTGGCTTCTTTGCGTTGCCGGAACTCTGCGACCTACTGGTGTCGCGGCTGGCGATCTCCGCCTCTGGAGAAAAGACCAGCGTCTACAAAGGTCAATGGCAGGGCGTGAAGGATTGCTTCGAGAATTGGTGGCTGATCGTGCGCTGCTCCTGGATCGGCGGCGGCGTTGGCGCAATTCCCGGCCTTGGCGGCTCAGTCATCGACTGGCTAGCTTACGGTCACGCGCTGAAGACGGAAAAAGGCGCGGCGCTGACTTTCGGCAAGGGCGACGTCCGCGGCGTCATCGCCTCGGAAAGCTCTAACAACGCAAAGGAAGGCGGGGCACTTGTTCCAACCATAGCCTTCGGTGTGCCGGGCAGCGCCGGCATGGCCGTGTTGTTAGGTGCGTTCCTGATGCATGGGCTTGTGCCCGGGCCAGAGATGCTGACCAAGAACCTGAACATCACCTATTCCATGGTCTGGTCCGTGGCGCTGGCCAATATTCTCGGCGCCGGTATGTGCTACGCATTCAGTCCGCAATTCGCCAAGCTGGCTACGCTGCGTTACACGCTGATCCTGCCCGCCGTCCTGGGGATTGTCTACATCGGCGCATTCGAAGCCAAGCGCGACTGGGGCGATCTCTACAGCCTGCTGTTCTTCGGCTTAGTCGGTTGGCTGATGAAGCAGTTCAAGTGGCCGCGGCCGCCGCTCATTCTCGGCGTTGTGCTCGGCGATACCATCGAACGCTATATGTTCATCTCCATTGAGCGCTATGGCATGAGCTGGCTTGCGAGGCCGGTCGTGGCCATTCTGTTGCTAATGGCCGTCATGGGTATGATAAGGCCGATGCTTCAAGATATCAAAATTCACGGCGGGGTTCGGAAGATGCTCTCCGGATTTCAATCGCCACGATTTCGTCCTTCGCAGCTTTTTACTGTCTTTGTGCTGCTTGTGCTCGGATCGAGCTTGTATGTAGCGAGCGGCTGGGGCTTCAAGGCGAAGATCGTGCCGGTTATCGTCGGCACTGTGGCCTTCATCGCTTCTGCGCTTAGTTTATTTAACGACATGTGCCGCAAACCGGGTGAGGTGGCCTCCGAAGGTTTGGGCGAGAAAGCGCAACATGAGGTTGAACAAAAAATCCACATGGATATGACGTCCGACACCGGACACCTTTCGGTCGAGACGATCATACGGCGCGGCGCACTGTTCTTTTTCTACCTTCTCGGTTTTATGGCTTCGATGGCGACCATCGGGCTCATTCCCACCGTATTTTTCTTCGTTATCATCTTCATGCGGGTTGAAGGTCCCGAACGCTGGAGCCTGGTCATGACCTATGCGGTGGTCATGGTGCTGGCGATTTATGTGACCTTCGATCAGTTCATGTCGGTGCCGTGGCCGGCAACCTTGCTTGGGACCTGGTTCCCTGTGATGAAATTTATTCCGTCCGTTTGATCGGCGGCACAACTCACCGGTAAAAAAGTCTTCGGCTACCGCCACCGCGGTAGCCGAAGGCTTTTTGGGAACCAATTATTTACCACGCTGAAGCTGTCCCATTTTCGCCGCGTTCAAGGCGCGGTATGGTTGCCGCCATCGGGACCGGTCGCGTCGGGGAAATGGCGCGGCTGTAATTTCAGCGATCAAAGGTTTTGTTGACCACCACGGTGCGGTTGCCGTGCTGATGAGGTGGTCGGGGGATTTCTGCGCGGATGGGGCGCTTGGTATCAGGGGAGGGGATTAAGACGATCACGCGGCTTGCCGCGATGGTCGTGTCCTGCCTGGCGCTCGCCCATTGTTCCTCGACCAACAAGCTCGATTCGAAGTACGGCGTTACCGCGAGTGAGCGTCTCGTCGGGGATGGCGAGCCGATTCCGAAGGGCGGCGGCACTTACCGGGTGGGCAAGCCTTACGTCATCGCCGGTCGAACCTATGTGCCGGAAGAGAACGAGAACTACCGTGGCGAAGGCATAGCGTCCTGGTACGGCGACGATTTCCACGGCCGGCTTACCGCCAATGGTGAAATCTACGACATGAATTCTATCTCGGCAGCGCATCCCACGCTGCCGCTGCCAAGTTACGTCCGGGTGACTAACTTGGCGAATAAACGTTCATTGATCGTGCGCGTGAACGATCGTGGCCCCTTTGCCGATAATCGCATCATCGATCTATCGGTGAAGGTGGCGCAACTCCTCGGCTTCCATGAGCGCGGCCTTGCCAAGGTCCGCGTTGAATATGTCGGTCGCGCCCCGCTCAAAGGCTCCGACGATCGTCAGCTTATTGCCACATTGCGCGAGGGCGACGCAGCGCCGGCCCCGTCTCCAGTAAGAGTTGCGGCGGCTAAGCCCTTCCTGCCGGATAATTTCGAGCGGGACATGCCGGCCGCCTCGCCCAAGCCTTTGCCCACGCCGCCGGAACCCCTGTTTAGCCTTGGCCAGACTCCTGCGAAACCCTTGACTAGCGGCACCGCCGTTGCATCGGCTGCCCCGAGTCGAGAAATCGAAACTGCTGCCTTGCCGGCCCCTGTCTCAAGTTCCGACGTTACGGCACGTACCGTGCCGAGTATGCCCGCTGTTTCCGCCTTCGCTCCAGTCCGCTATGATGCTCCGGCTGCTTTCTTGAGCGGTCGCGGTCTTTACTGAGCCCAACTGGCTTAATTCCTAGAGAATCGCTGGCCGCGCTCCCCCCAAAGGAGGGGTGCCTTTGCCTGTGCATTTTTCGTGGACGTCGTTTTCATTCCGATTGAACGCAACCGTGAGCGGGGCGCTTCGCGTCAGACTTGCCGCATTGCTGCTGACCGTAGCTATGCTCGCGTTCGCCGGGGCCGGGCCTGCCGAGGCACAGAAGCGGGAGGAATTCCAGACCAGCATTCCCCACGTGGTGCTGATGGAGGCCGAAACCGGCAGTGTATTGTTCGAGCGCAGCGCGGACGAACTGGTTTACCCGGCAAGCCTCGCCAAGCTGATGACCGCGGAAGTGGTCTTCAACGAACTCGAGCAGGGCCATATCACTCTCGATGACGTGGCGATCGTCAGCGAGAATGCCTGGCGCACGGGCGGAGCCCCGTCGCACACCTCCAGCATGTTCGCCGAAATTCACAGCCGGGTGCGGGTCGAAGATTTGCTGCGCGGTGTGATCATCCAGTCCGGCAACGATGCCGCCATCGCGCTCGGGGAAGCGCTTGGCGGCAACGAAGCAGGTTTCGGCGTGATCATGACCAAGCGCGCGCGCGAAATCGGCTTGACCAAATCCGTCTTTACCAATCCGACCGGGTTGCATTCGCCCGGCATGCAGGTGACGGCACGGGATCTCGCCAAGCTCGCGCGGCACATCATCCGCACCTATCCGGAATTCTATAAAATCTACGGCGAGCGCGAATTTACCTGGAACAAGATCCGGCAGTTCAATCGCAATCCTCTCCTAGCCTGGGGGGCCGACGGCCTGAAGACTGGTTACACCAAGGAGGCCGGCTACAACCTTGTCGCCTCCTCAGAGCAAAACGGACTCCGGCTGATCGTCGTTGTGATGGGGGCGAAGAGCGAGAAGGAGCGCGCGGACGATGGACGCAAGCTGCTTGAATGGGGTTTTCGGAGTTTTGAATCCCGTCTGCTGTTCGCGGAAGGGCAGACCATCGGCGAGGCCAAGGTCTATGGCGGCGAGAAAGGTTCTGTGCCGCTCACAGCGCCTGGTCCGGTTCAATTGATGGTTCCGCGCAATGCCAATGAAAGGATCATCGCGCGCGTGACCTATACCGGGCCGCTGTCCGCTCCGGTAGAAACCGGGCAGCCGGTTGGCATGCTCAAGGTACTGCGCGGCGACACGCTGGCTCTCGAGGTTCCTCTGCATGCAGGCGGGGACGTCGCCAAGGGGAGTTTGTACCAACGCGCTATTGATGCTGTTAGTGAATCGATGATCGCTCTGTTCCGTGCGGGAGCCCAGCGTCTATAAAGAGACGGACTGCGAGACATGACATGCGCGGACGCTTCATCACCTTCGAAGGCGGCGAAGGGACCGGTAAATCGACCCATGCGGCACTGCTGGCGCAGCGTCTCAAGTCGGCCGGCATCGAATCCTTGCTGACCCGCGAGCCCGGCGGCTCGCCAGGGGCGGAAGCCATCCGCCATGTCATTTTATCCGGAGCGGCGAAGCCCTTGGGCGCGGAAGCGGAGACCATCCTGTTCGCATCGGCGCGCGACGACCATGTGCGGACGACCATTCGCCCGGCGCTGGAACGCGGCATCTGGGTCTTGTGCGACCGTTTCGCGGATTCCACGCGCGTCTATCAAGGCATCGTTGGAGAAGTCGATTTGCGGCTGATCGAGGGCCTGGAGCGGATCACCGTCGGTGAGACGAAACCGGATTTGACCTTGATCCTCGATGTGCCCGCGGAGGTAGGTATGGCGCGTGCGCTTAAGCGGCGCGGCGACGCAGCCGCCGACCGGTTCGAGAGCGAGGCCCTGGAATTCCATCAAAAGCTCCGCGCGGCCTATCGCGCACTCGCAGCAGAGGAAAGCGACCGTTGCGTGCTGATCGACGTCACCCTGCCGCGCGAAGAGGTGGCAGAAAAAATCTGGCAGATCGTCGAGAGCCGGCTGCGGCCGTCAGGCGGGGCGGCAAAACCGGGTGAGGCCGCATTGTGAGCACGGACGACGAGGACCTGAGTGAGGCGCCGCATCCGCGCGCCACGCAACAGTTGTTTGGGCATGCAGAGGCGGAGCGGGCGCTGCTGGAGGCGTATCGGGGCGGCCGCATTCCGCATGCCTGGCTGATCGGCGGGCAACGCGGTATCGGCAAGGCGACGCTCGCCTATCGGCTGGCGCGCTTTGTGCTGGCGCATCCCGATCCGGGCGCAGCCGCGGTGCAGTCGGCGGTCTCTCTCGCGGTCGATCCGGAGCATGTGGTGGCGCGCCGCGTCGCTGCGCAGGCGCAAGGCGATCTGCTCGTGCTGGAGCGCAGCGAGGACGACAAAGGCAAGATGCGTACAGTCATCACCGTCGATCAGGTGCGCCGGAATGTTTCCTTCTTCGGCTCGACAGCGGGCGAGGGGGGGTGGCGCGTCTGCATTATCGACAGCGCCGACGAGTTGAAGATGCCGGAAGCCGCCAACGCGCTGTTGAAGGTGCTGGAAGAGCCGCCGCCGCGATCGCTGTTTCTTCTCGTCAGCCACGCACCAGGCCAGCAGATCGCCACGATCCGATCGCGCTGCCGGATGCTGACTTTGCATCCGCTGGCGAGTGCGGACGTGGCGCAGGCGGCGGCGGCAGCGCTCGGCCGTGACGCTGCGGATGCGGAGGTGATGGAGGCGGCGCAAATGGCAGAAGGCAGCGTTGGCCGCGCGCTCGGCATGCTCGACGGGCCGGTGCTGGCGTTGCGGCGGCGTCTTGCTGAGCTTCTGGAAAAGCTTCCCGATGTTGACCCTGCCGCGCTGCATGCTTTAGGTGACGCCATAGCCGGCACCGATCCGCAAACGCTCGAGGCCTTCCGGGACAGCGTCAATGCCTGGTTATCGGCGCGGATCGAGAAGGGCCCACAGGAAAGCCGTGCGATGGCGCGCATCGCCGAGATCTGGGACAAGGTGAACCGCGCCGCCAGCGACACGGACACTTTCAATCTGGAACGAAAGCCGCTGGTGTTTTCGGTGTTCGGTCTGCTTGCCGAGGCGGCGCGGGGTTGATACCAGTCCGCCCATGACCGCTAAACCGAGTTATTTCATCACCACCGCGATCGCCTATCCGAACGGCGCGCCTCATATCGGCTTTGCCTATGAGCTGATCGCCACCGACGTGATCGCGCGTTTCAAGCGCCTCGATGGCCATGACGTGTTCTTCCTCACCGGGACAGACGAGCATGGCATCAAGATGCTGCAGACCGCGACGAAAGAGGGAATTACGCCTCAGGAATTGCTTGAACGCACCGTGCCGCGCTTTCGCGAATTGCTGCAACGGCTGAATTGCTCGAATGACGATTTCATCCGCACCATGGAGGAGCGTCATCACCGCTCCTGTGCGGCAATCTGGAAGCGGATGGAAGATGCCGGCGACATTTACCTGTCAAAGTATTCCGGCTGGTATTCCGTGCGTGACGAGGCTTATTACGACGAGAGTGAAACGAAGCTCGACGAAAAAGGCCAGCGCATCGGATCGCTGGGAACGCCAGTCGAATGGGTTGAAGAGGAAAGTTATTTCTTCCGCCTCTCCGCCTATCAGGACAAGCTGCTCGCCCTTTATCGCAAGCAGCCGGATTTTGTGTTGCCAGAAACGCGACTCAATGAAGTTTCCAGCTTCGTGCGCGGCGGGCTGCAGGATTTGTCGATTTCGCGCACGACATTCAACTGGGGCATTCCGGTGCCCGGCAATCCCAAGCACGTCATGTATGTGTGGGTGGATGCGCTGACCAATTACCTCACCGCAGTCGGCTTTCCAGACACCGAAAGCGAAAAGTTCCGCCGCTACTGGCCGGCGGACCTGCATGTGATCGGCAAGGACATCTTGCGCTTCCACGCGGTCTATTGGCCGGCTTTCCTGATGTCAGCAAAAATCGAATTGCCGCGGCGGGTATTCAGCCACGGGCACATCCTCAGCCGCGGCGAGAAAATGTCGAAATCGGTTGGCAACGTGGTCGATCCTTTCGCTGTGACTGCGGCGTATGGTGTCGATCCGGTGCGCTATTTTCTCATGCGTGAAATTCCCTTTGGCCAGGACGGCAATTACAGCCATGAAGCGATTGTCAACCGCATCAACGCCGATCTTGCCAACGACCTCGGCAATCTGGCGCAGCGTTCGCTGTCGATGATCGCGAAACAATGCGGCGGCGTGCTGCCGAAGCCGGGGGCGTTCAGCGCCAATGACACGACGATATTGGCTTCCGCCGATGCCATGCTTGGCAAGGCGCGGGAGGCGATGGCCACGCAGCAATTGCATCAGGTGCTCGGCCATGTCTGGAGCGTGGTGGCGGATGCCAACCGCTATTTCGCAGGCGAAGCGCCGTGGGCGGCGGCCAAGACCGATCCGCCGCGCATGGGCACGACCCTCTATGTCACCGCCGAAGTGATCCGCCAGGTCGCCATCCTGGCGCAGCCTTTCATGCCGAGTGCGGCGAAAAAACTACTCGGTCTGCTGGCCGTTCCTGAAGGCGAACGCGATTTCTCACGCCTTGGCGCCGCGCACCGGCTTGCGCCTGGAACAATGCTGCCAGCGCCCATGCCCGTGTTCCCGCGCTATGTGGAACCGGAAGCAAGCGCGCCGGCGTGAGACCGTGATGCTCGTCGACAGCCATTGTCATCTCGATTTTCCCGATTTCGCATCGGATATCGATGCCGTCGTCGGCCGCGCCAAGGCGCTGAACATCGGCCGTCTCGTCACCATCTCGACCCGGGTGAAACGCCACGCCGAAGTGCTCGACATCGCCGAGCGTTTTCCCGACGTCTATTGCTCGGTCGGCACGCATCCGCATAACGCCCACGAGGAACTCGACATCGGCACTAGCGAGCTGGTGAAATACACGAGGCATCCGAAAGTGGTCGCGATCGGCGAAGCGGGCCTCGACTATCATTACGATCACAGTCCCCGCCCCGCGCAGGAACAGGGATTCCGCGCGCATATCGCGGCCTCGCGCGAGACGAAATTGCCGCTGGTGATCCATTCGCGCGAGGCCGACGACGACATGGCAAAAATCCTGGCGGAAGAGACGGGGAAGGGGGCCTTCCCAGCCGTGCTGCATTGCTTTACCGGCGGACGCGACTTGGCCATGTCGGCCGTGCGGCTCGGCTTGTATATTTCCTTTACCGGCATCCTGACCTTCAAAAATTCCCAAAACCTGCGCGATATCGCCGCCGAGCTTCCGGCCGACCGCATTCTGGTGGAGACGGACGCGCCTTATCTCGCGCCCGGCCCGCATCGCGGCAAGCGCAACGAGCCGGCCTTTGTGGCGGAAACCGCCAAGGTGCTGGCGCAAGTGCGAGGCGTTTCGGTGGAAGAAATTGCCCGCCAGACGACCGACAATTTTTTCCGCCTGTTCAGCAAAGTCCCGCGCCCGGCGCAGATTGCATGAGTTTGACTTTCACCATCCTCGGCTGCGGCTCCTCCATGGGCGTTCCGCGCGCCGCCTTGGGCTGGGGAGACTGCGACCCGAACAATCCGAAGAACCGTCGGCGGCGGTGTTCATTGTTGGTTGAGCGCCGCAACGGCGAAGGCCGCACCAGCGTGCTGGTCGATACATCGCCGGACCTGCGCGAGCAGTTGCTGGCTGCCGACGTGAAGTCGGTCGATGCGGTGTTTTTCACCCACGGTCATGCCGACCATACTCATGGCATCGACGACCTGCGGCCTCTATTTATCCAGGCGCGCCGCCGGATACCCGTCTACATGGATGAGGCAACAAGCCGCGCGCTGGAGAAAAAGTTTAGCTACTGTTTCGAGAGCCCGGCGGGCAGCGAATATCCCGCCATCCTCCAAAGCCACCGGATGGCGCCCGGCGAGCCGGTCACGATCGCGGGTGCGGGTGGCCCGATCACCGTCCTGCCGGTGCTGCAAGTCCACGGTGACATTCATTCGCTCGGCTTCCGCTTCGGCGGCCTGGGCTATTCCTGCGACATCAATGGCCTGCCGGAAGAAAGCGTGGCGGCCTTCGCGGGCCTGGAGGTCTGGATTGTCGATGCTTTGCGCTATACGCCGCATCCCAGCCACTTCTCCCTGGATGACGCCCTAGGTTGGATCGCCCGCGTGAAGCCTAAGCGGGCCATCCTGACCAACCTGCATTCTGATCTGGATTACGAGGCGCTGCGGGCGAAGCTGCCTGCGGACATTGAACCGGCGTATGACGGCTTGAGAGCGGAGGTTCGAGCTTAATCTATATTCTTAAAAGATGTATTTTATCTCATTTTTACAGGAAGATATAAAGATATCCTCATGTTGATAGCGTCGTCCGAATATTCCATAATATGTCTTATGCGAATCCGGCATTGATCCCGGTCAAGGAACGCCATCGGCTTACAGGCATTGAATTGGGCTGGTCCTTTTCCATTCCCGAGGTGATCCCGTGAGCAACAAAGTCAGAAAGCTAGAACCCCGCCGTCCCGTCGCGCCGCTCGATACGCCCACCGACCTTTCCGGCGCGGCCGTGCGCGACATTTCCAAGGCCCTCAACGGCATTCTGGCGGACGCCTTTGCGCTCTATCTCAAGACCAAGAATTTTCACTGGCATGTCAGCGGCCCGCACTTCCGCGACTACCACCTCCTGCTCGATGAGCAGGCCGAACAGGTTTTCGCCACCACGGACGAATTGGCCGAGCGCGTCCGCAAGATCGGCGGAGTGACGCTGCGGTCGATCGGCGACATCGCCAAACACCAAAGCATCCAGGACAACGACAAGGATTTCGTTCCGCCAGTCGAAATGCTGCGCGAACTGATGAACGACAACAAAGCTGTCGCCAAGGCTATGCGGGACGCCCATGAGCTGTGCGACAAGCACGAGGACGTCGCGACCGCGAGCCTCCTGGAGGTCTGGATCGACCAGACGGAGCGCCGCACCTGGTTCCTGTTCGAGGCCAGCCGCAGGCCGGACCAGAGCGGGCATTAAACGCGACAAAACTTAGATTCTCACTCATTTCGTCGTCACCGTCGGCCTGATACGGTCCCGGCCTTAACCGGGACCGCCCTATGACGCCTTCGCGAGATATTTCCCGCCTCATTGAAATCATGGCCGCGCTGCGGGCGCCGGACGGCGGCTGTCCGTGGGACCGGCAGCAGGATTTCGCCAGCATCGCGCCCTACACCATCGAGGAAGCCTATGAGGTGGCCGACGCCATCGCGCGCGGCGACTTCGACGATCTGTGCGAGGAACTGGGCGATCTGCTGCTGCAGGTCGTCTATCACGCGCGGATGGCGGAGGAGCAAGGCCGGTTCGATTTCGGCGACGCGGTGCAGGCGATCACGGAAAAGCTGGTGCGGCGGCATCCGCATGTTTTCGGCGATGCCCGCGGCATGGCGCCGGAAGCTGTCGCGGCGCTTTGGCAGACGATCAAGACGCAGGAAAAGGCGGAACGCACCGGCAAGAACGCCGACGCGAACGGCGCGCTGGCCGGCGTTCCGCTCGCGCTGCCCGCCCTCACCCGCGCGTTGAAACTTCAGGACAAGGCCAGCCAAGTCGGCTTCGACTGGAACGACCCCATGGCGGTGCTGGCTAAAATCCGCGAGGAAGCCGACGAAATCGAAGCGGAATTGAAAGCGGGAGCGAAAAAGGAAGCGGCGGGAGAAGTGGGCGATCTGCTCTTCGCGGTCGTCAACCTGGCGCGGCATCTGGCGGCGGACCCAGAGGCGGTGCTGCGCGCGACCAATCGGAAATTCGAGCGCCGCTTCGCCTCCATCGAGCGCGCGCTGGCCGCCCAGGGGAAAAAACCGGAGGATGCGACGCTGGCCGAAATGGACGCCTTGTGGGACGCGGCCAAAGCCGCGGAAACCTAAGAAGCGAACTTCGTTCGTACCCGCTCGATCATGGCCGGCTCTGCCCGCACGGTGACCGCCAGCCCGCCCTTGTCGTTCATGGCTTTTGACAGCACCTCGGTATGGCGGTGCAGCCAGCTCATGCCCGCGCCATCGGCCGGATCGAGAACAAGATCCAGCACGGAGTGACCCAAACCCAGATGCGTCTCGACCGATGCCTTCAAGCTGTCGATCCCCTCGCCCGTCAAGGCTGAGACCAGAACCGGCCGGCGCTCCGGCGGCTGGCGCGCGGCGCGATTGAAAAGTTCGGTGCGGCGCTCGGCGCTCAGCCGGTCGATCTTGTTCCAGACTTCGATCAGCCGCTTGTCTTCAGGTTCGATCCCAAGTTCGCGCAATACGTCCTCAACATCATGCGATTGTGCTTCCGCGTCCTCATGCGACACGTCGCGCACATGCAGGATGACGTCGGCTTCAATCACCTCCTCCAACGTGGCGCGGAAGGCGGCTATCAGCATGGTCGGCAGACTGGAGATGAAGCCTACAGTGTCGGACAGGATGATGCGCGCACCGCGCGGCAGGGTAACAGCACGCAGCGTCGGATCGAGCGTGGCGAACAGCATGTCGGCGGACAACACGCTGGCCTGCGTGATCTGATTGAATAGCGTGGATTTTCCGGCGTTGGTGTAGCCGACCAGCGCGACAATGGGATAAGGCACGCGCTTGCGGCTATCGCGGTGAAGCTTGCGCGTGCGCTTGACCTTCTCGAGTTCGGTTTCAATGCGCGCGATGCGGTCTTCGATCACGCGGCGGTCGGTTTCAAGTTGCGTCTCGCCCGGGCCGCCGAGAAAGCCGAAGCCGCCGCGCTGGCGCTCCAAGTGCGTCCATGAGCGCACCAGCCGGCTTTTCTGATAGGTCAGATGCGCATGCTCGACTTGCAACGCGCCCTCGCGGGTGCGCGCGCGGCGTCCGAAAATTTCCAGGATCAAGCCGGTGCGGTCGAGAACTTTCGCGCTCCAGGCTTTTTCCAGATTGCGCTGCTGCACGGGAGAGATGGCGCAATCCATCACCACGATCCCGGCTTCGTGGGTTTTAATCAGGCCGGCGATCTCCTCGACCTTGCCCTTGCCGATATAGGTCGCGGGCGTGACGGCGGAGAGCGCGACGGTGCCTGAATCCACCACGTCGAGATCGATGGCGCGGGCAAGGCCGATGGCTTCGTCGAGCCGGATTTGCGGAGAACGCGCGTCAATCGCCTCTCGCGCCACGCCGTTTGGCGCGAACCGCCGCATAAACGGCTCGATGACAATCGCGCGGCCCGAGCCCGTGAAAATCGGGCTCAGAGGATCCGCACGCTTGCTACGCCGGCGTGGTTCCAATTACTGCGCGTCCCCCGCCGGCGCCTCCTCGGCGCCCTCGAACAACTGCACGGGATGTCCGGGCATGATTGTCGAGATTGCGTGCTTGTAGACGAGTTGCGAATGTCCATCTCGCCGCAGCAGCACGCAGAAATTATCGAACCAGGTCACCACGCCCTGTAATTTGACGCCGTTCACCAGAAAGATGGTGAGAGGAACCTTGCTCTTGCGGACGTGATTGAGAAACGTGTCTTGTAAATTTTGAGCGCGTTCGGCGGCCATTGCCGTGTTCCGTTTTTATGCTCGTCTGTAGCGCGAGCTGTTTATTTCCCGGCCGCCGCCCCTTCGCACCCGCGGAGGCCTGGTGGGCGCCATTAGATGGTAGCCAGTTGCGCCGCGCAAGCACAAGTTGGACACACTTCCCCGCAAAAACAGCCCAAAATCGATCAAACAAACTCGCTATGGCGGTGAAATTCGCGCCGCAGCGCGGTTGCGATCAGGCCGGGAGCGCCGTTTCCGACCGGCCGGCCATCGATGCGCACCACCGGCATCACTATCTGGCTGGCTGACGTCACAAAGGCCTCGCGGGCGGCATAGGCTTCCTCGGGCGTGAAAGGGCGCTCGTCGAGCTCCAAACCCTCAGCCTTGAGAACTTCAAGCAGAACGGTGCGGGTGATGCCGCGCAGGATGCCGTGTTCGGCCGGGCGCGTGACGACTTTGCCCTCACGGCTGACGATCCAGGCATTGGTGGAAGAGCCTTCCGTGACGGTGCCGTCCTTGCCGACGAACCATGCTTCCTTCGCGTCCTGCTCGCGCGCTGCCTGTTTGGCCAGCACGTTGGGCAGTAGCGAAATGGATTTGATGTCCACCCTGTCCCAACGGTTCTCGGGAACGGTGATGACGGCAATTCCTTCGGCGGCAGTCTTCTCACCCGCGGCCGCGTCGATCGTGCGCGCGGTGACGACGATGCTCGGAGCCGTGCCGGCGGGCGGGAAAGCGTGGTCGCGCCGGGCCACGCCGCGGTTGACTTGCAGATAAACGATGCCGTCGCGCACGCGGTTGCGCCGCACGGTCTCGCGCAGGATTACGTCCAGCGCGGCCAGCGACATGGGCATCTTGATCTGAAGTTCACGCAACGAGCGTTGCAGGCGCGCCATGTGCAGGCGCTCGTCAACGAGTCGGCCTCCCCTCACCTCGCAGACTTCGTAAACGCCATCGGAGAATTGATAGCCGCGGTCCTCGATATGGACCGTGGCCTGGGCGAAGGGCAGGTAGCGGCCGTTGACATAAGCAATGCGGGACATGGGCTACACCGTGCGACGCGCTAACCGATACCGAGAGCCTTGAGCTTGCGATGCAGCGCGGACCGCTCCATACCGACAAACTCAGACGTGCGCGAGATATTTCCGCTGAAACGGTTGATCTGCGCCACCAGGTATTCACGCTCGAACACTTCGCGCGCCTCGCGCAGCGGCAGGCCCATGATCTGCTCGCCGCCGTTGCTGTTGGGCATGGCCGGAACCATCGATCCCACGTCCTGCGGCAGCATATTGGCCGTGACGACGGCATCAAGGTCGCCGCCGGCGAGGATCATCAGCCGCTCCACGTTGTTGCGGAGCTGGCGCACGTTGCCCGGCCAATCATGCAATTGTAGGACCGCCATGGCATCAGCGCCGATCTTGCGCTTCGACAGGCCGGTGGATTGCGAAATCTGCTCCATGAAGTAATCGATCAATTCGGGAATGTCCTCGCGGCGCTCCGCAAGTGAAGGCACGCGGATCGGCACCACCGACAGCCGGTGATAAAGATCCTCACGGAATTTTCCGGCGGCAATCTCCTCTTCGATGTTGCGCGCCGTGGACGATATGATCCGCACATCGACGGAAACCTTGGCATTGCTGCCGACGCGCTGGAACGTCTGGTCCACCAGCACGCGGAGAATCTTGTTCTGCGTCTCGCGCGGCATGTCGGCGATTTCATCGATGAAGATGGTGCCGCCGTTGGCCTCCTCCAGCGCGCCGAGCTTGCGCGGCTGCGAGCCGTTCGACTCTTCCACGCCGAACAATTCGGTTTCCATGCGCTCGGGCGCGATGCCTGCGGCATTTATGGCGATGAAAGACTCCCTCGCTCGGGCCGAAAGATTGTGGATGGTGCGCGCCGCCAGTTCCTTGCCGGCGCCAGACGGCCCGATGATAAGGATGCGGCTATTGGTGGGAGCCACTTTTTCGACGGTCTGACGCAACTGATTGATCGACGGCGAACGACCGACCAACGTTGCGGGCAGCGGCGCCAACTGTTTCAGTGCCTTGACCTCGCGCTTGAGCCGCGACGTTTCCAGCGCGCGATCGGCGACAAGAATGAGACGATCCGCCTTAAACGGCTTTTCGATGAAATCGTAGGCACCCCGCTGGATTGCCGACACCGCGGTTTCGATGTTGCCGTGGCCGGAAATCATCACCACCGGCACTTCCGGGTGTTCCTGTTTGATCGCGTCGAGCAGTTGCAATCCGTCAAGCCGGCTTCCCTGCAGCCAGATATCGAGAAAAACCAGATTGGGGCGGCGCGAAGCGATGGCGGCAAGCGCCGTGTCACTGTCCCGCGCGTCGCGCGTGTTGTAGCCCTCGTCCTGAAGGATGCCCGACACCAGCTCGCGAATATCGGTTTCGTCATCGATGACAAGAATGTCTGCTGCCATGACTAGCGCCCGCCGATTGCTTGTGAGGCCGGCGCGTCGGCGGCTGCATGGATTGTTGCCGCGTCCCTGCACGCAATGCGCAAGCGCATCCATGCACCGCGCTGGCCCGGTATTTTTTCCGAGGCGTCTCTCAATTCGATGCCGCCGCCATGGTCCTCGAGAATCTTGCCGACGATGGCAAGGCCGAGACCGGTGCCTTTCTCGCGCGTTGTCACATAGGGCTCGAGCAGGCGGCTGCGGTTCTCCTTCGGCAGCCCTACACCGTTGTCGATGATGTCGATGACGATATCGCTTCCCTCATGGGCAGCTAAAACCTGGATCTTGCCGCGGCCGCGTTCGGCTGGCGGCACCGCCGCGATGGCTTCAGCGGCGTTCTTGACGATGTTGGTGACAGCTTGGGACATAAGGCGGCTGTCGAAACGGGCCGGCAGCGAACCCTCGGGAATATTCACATCGATGTCGATATCGGGATGTCCGACCCGCATGAGAAAGACCGCTTGGCGCACGGTTTCCGCCACATCGTCCGCCGCTATCACCGGCTTGGGCATTCGGGCAAAGCGCGAGAACTCGTCCACCATGCGCTTGATGTCTTCCACCTGCCGCACGATCGTGTCGGTGCATTGTTCGAAAACCTCGCGGTCTTCGGTGATGACCTTGCCGTATTTGCGGCGCAGCCGCTCGGCCGAAAGCTGAATGGGCGTAAGCGGATTTTTGATCTCATGCGCGATACGGCGCGCAACATCGGCCCAGGCCGAGGTGCGCTGCGCCGATACGAGATCGGTAATGTCATCGAGCGTGACTACATAGCCGTGCTCCGCGTCCGCTTCCGTTTCGCTGGTCACGCGCACGGACAAATTGCGTTCCCTGCCCTTGCGATTGATGGTGACCTGTCCCTGCACCAGACGCTGCGCAGCGGAGCGCGCGGTTTCAAGCATCTCGGCGAGTTCCGGCACTGCTTCAGCCAACGGACGGCCAAGCGCTTCGGGCTCCGCCTGGCCAATGAGCTTTTCGGCGGAGCGGTTGAGAATACTAACGCGGCCCTCGGCATCCACGCCGATCACGCCTGCGCTCGCGCCGGCCAGCACGGCCTCGGTGAAACGCCGCCGGCTGTCGATGAGATCGCGCGCGCGGACAATATCGTCGCGCTGCGTGCGCAACTCGGCCGTCATGTTGTTGAAGGTTTCGCCGAGATGCGCCAGATCGCCTTCCGAGCGGCGGATCGGCACCTGCACGAAGAGATTGCCGGTGGAGACAAGATTGGCCGCGCCGATCAGGCGGCGGATGGGCGCAACCAGGTAATTCGCAAAATTCAACCCGATCCAGACGGCGGACAACGTCGCGATCAGCGCGATGACCGCATAGACGAGGGCGAATGCGATCTGAATATTGGAGCGCCCTTCCTGAAGCTCGGAGAATGTGGTGAAGCTTTCTTGTATCTGCAAAAGCCGCTGCATAATGCCCGGCTCGAAAGACTTAGCGATGAAGAGGTAGGCGTTGTCGAAGTTGTGCAACTTGACGACAGCGGCGCCATGATTGCTTTCCGGAAACAGTTTGACCTGCGGCTCGGTCTCATCGAGACCCGCCAGCATCTCGCGTGACGGCAACGTAACGGGAAGATGGACCTTGCTATCCGCCTTTTCGATGACCGCCTGGTTGCGATCTATGATCTGCGCGTCCGAGAGACCGCGTTGCGCGGCCAGCACGGTCAGCCGTTGTCTGAACTCGGGGCGATTGCGCTCAAACAGCGTATTTAGCTGGCTAAGCTCGATGGCCATGTTGACGGCTTGATTTCTCAGATTCTCCGCCTGGTCCCGCACATAGATATTCGCCATCACGATGGAGTTTTCCATCATCGCCTGAGTGCGCGTGGAAAGGAGCCGATCCAAGCCGCGGTCGAGCGTGACGCTGGCAACGATGGCGACAAGGATGGCCGGCGTTGCCGCGATCAGGGAGAACAGCGCAATAATGCGGACGTGCAGCCGCGCTGCCGCACGCCCGCGCCGACGCGCCTGCATGATCGGCCAGAGTTCCCAGCCGATAATCGCAGCGAGCGCGATGCCCATTGCTGCGTCGGCCAACAGCAGGGCATCGAGGACGTCGCGCGTCGGCGAGATGGGGGTGAAATCGGAAAGAACGAGGAAGGTGACGAAGGCAAACAGCAGCGCGACGATGACCGCGAGACGCCCTAGTGCCCGGCTTCTCACCCGGGCCGCCGAGGCTTGAGCCATGGCCGCTTCTGCGGTGACGGCCAGGTCCGTGCTGGACATGAGGTTGCCTTCTGTTGTCGCGAGTCCGGACGCCCGCTAAAAGGTATCTCACCTATACAGTGAGGCTTTTATACAACAATGTTGCCGGATTGCGACATTTCCGCGGCGCAGGCGAGCTACTAACTGCCGCTACGGTAAACCTGGATGTCCAGATCCCTGATCTTCTTCCGCAATGTATTGCGGTTGACCCCCAGCAGGTCGGCGGCCCGGATCTGATTGCCCCGGGTGGCCGCCAACGCGGCCGACAGCAGCGGATATTCGATTTCCCGCAGAATGCGGTGGTAAAGGCCGGGCGGCGGCAAGCCATTGGCAAAGCCGCCAAAATAGTCAGCCAGATGCCGTTCCACTGCTGCGGCCAGGCCCTCATCCTGAGCCGGCTCGCTCGGTCCCATGGGCACGGCCGGCTGCGCCAGCTCGGCCTCGATCACGGCGCCTGAAATTACCTCCTGCGGATAAAGCGCCGCCAGGCGGCGTGCGAGGTTTTCAAGCTCGCGCACGTTGCCGGGCCAACGATGGTGCTTGAGGCGCTCGAGCGCGGCCTGATCGAGCTGCTTGGCCGGCAGTCCCTCACGCTCAGCCAACGAGAAGAAATGCCGGATCAGGTCGGGCACGTCCTCGCTGCGCTCGCGCAAGGGCGGCAGCCGCAACGGCACGACGTTCAGCCGGAAGAACAAATCCTCGCGGAACAGCCCCTGCTGAATCAGCAGACGCAAGTCCTTGTTGGTGGCGGCCACGATGCGCACGTCGGTCTTGATCGGCGTACGGCCGCCGACCGTGGTGTATTCGCCCTGCTGCAGAACGCGTAGCAACCGCGTCTGCGCTTCCATCGGCATGTCGCCGATCTCGTCAAGGAACAGCGTACCGCCTTCCGCCTGCTCGAAGCGGCCGGCGCTGCGGTTGTTCGCGCCGGTGAAGGCGCCCTTCTCGTGACCGAACAATTCGGATTCGATCAGTTCGCGTGGGATCGCCGCCATGTTGATGGCGACGAAAGGTCCGCTGCGGCGCTTGCCGTAATCGTGCAGCGCACGGGCAACAAGCTCTTTGCCGGTGCCGGATTCACCGCTGATCATCACGGTCAGGTCGGTTTGCATCAGCCGGGCCAGCAGCCGGTAAATTTCCTGCATTGCCGGCGAGCGGCCGATCAGCGGGATGGCGTCCATCTCCTCGGATTTATTCGGCCCGCGGGGGCGTTCCTTCGGCTCCGACAGCGCACGCCCGACGATGGCCAAGAGTTCCTTCAGGTCGAAGGGCTTGGGCAGGTATTCATAGGCGCCGCGTTCGGAAGCGCGGATGGCGGTCATGAAGGTGTTCTGCGCGCTCATGACGATCACCGGCAGATCCGGCCGCGCTTTCTTGATCCGGGGCAAAAGATCGAAAGCATTTTCATCCGGCATCACCACGTCGGTGATGACCAGATCGCCGTCGCCCTGATTCACCCAGCGCCACAGCGTGGCGGCGTTGCCGGTGGAACGCACCTCGTAGCCCGCGCGCGAGAGCGCCTGGTTGAGAACCGTGCGTATCGCGGCGTCGTCGTCGGCGACCAGGATGCTGCCCGTGTTCATGACATTCCTCTTCAGCTCAGACCGGATTGGCCGCCGGCCCGGCGCGCGCGCTTGCCAGCGGCATCGGCATGCGCGGAAACTTTCCCGTTCTTTCCCTTTCTCGGTTGCTCGGCATCGGGAAGGTCAGCGTCCTCGGGAGCGGCGCCCTCCCCTGCATAGATCGGAAACAGCACGCGGAAGATCGTGCGCCGCGGCTGCGATTCACATTCGATAATGCCGCCGTGGTCGCCGACGATCCTCGCTACGAGCGCCAAACCGAGACCGGAACCGGTCGGCTTGGTGGTGACGAAAGGATCGAACAGGTGCGGCAGCAACTCCTCTGGCACACCCGGACCGTTGTCCTTGACGCAGAATTCCAGCGGCAGGGAAACGCGCACCGCGCCGCCGGGCAGCGACAATCGCACGCCGGGCCGGAAGGCCGTGGTGAGCTGGATCTCGGCGTTTTCCGTGTCGGCGAGCGCCTCAGCGGCGTTCTTCACCAGATTGAGAAAGACTTGGACGAGATGATCGCGGTTGGCGAAGACCGGCGGTAGCGACGGGTCGTATTCCTCGATGAACTTGATGTTGCGCGCAAAGCCCGATTGCGCGAGGCGTTTTACGTGCTCCAGCACGGCGTGGATGTTGACCGGCTCGCGCTCGACCGGCCGCTCGTCGGTGAAGACTTCCAGCCGGCTGACGAGCTTCACGATACGGTCGGCTTCGTCGCAGATCAGCCGGGTCAGCAGACGATCGTCATCGGTGGCTGACTGCTCAAGCAATTGCGCCGCGCCGCGGATGCCGGATAAAGGATTTTTGATTTCGTGCGCAAGCATGGCGGCCAGCGCGCTGACCGAGCGTGTCGCGCCGCGATGCGTGAGCTGGCGGTCCATCTTGTCGGCGATGCTGCGCTCCTGCAGCATGACCACGACGCAATCCGGTTGCTCCGGCACCGGCGCCACATGCAAATCGACCAGCCGGTCGCCGGGATTGCGCGGCGTGCTGAGATCGACCTTGTATTCGTTGACCGCAGCGCCACTGATGCGTACCTGATCGACCAGCGTGAGCAGCGGGCTTCCGAACGGCACGAGATCGCGCAGCAAATGCCGGCGCAGCAGCGGCACTGAAACTTCAAAAAATGCTTCGGCCGCGACATTGGCGTCCGCGATAGTGCCGTCGGCCGACACCATGATGACGGGATGCGGTAACGCATTGAGCACCGCTTCGGCGGTGACCGAGGGAAACGACGCGAGGTGGGTTTCCATCGTACTCATGCCGCCGCGCTCCAGCCAAAGGCATCATAGGCGTCGGCAAGACGGCGTACCGCTTCCCGCGGCTCTTCGACGGTGAGAACCTGATTGCGCCATTTCTTGACAAGCTCAGCCGGCGCGCCGGCGGTGGCCGCCGCCGCATCCAAGGCCCAGCCAAGATGCTTGCGCGCATGGCGAAGACCGATGCGCAACCCGTGATGCACGAGCATTTCCTTGTAGAGATCGACAATGAGCGAAAGTTGTTGGGTGAGCGGCGGGGCCTGCTCACGCCGGTCAGTTTGCAGATAGCGTGCGATCTGCCCGGGGAGCCACGGACGCCCCTGCGCGGCGCGACCAACCATGACCGCATCCGCCCCGGATGCTTTGAGCGCCGCTTCCGCATCGTCAAACGTCGCGATGTCGCCGTTGACCACGACAGGAATGGATACGCTCTGTTTCACCGCGCGCACCGCGGCCCAATCCGCATCGCCTTTGTAAAATTGGCAACGCGTGCGCCCATGTACGGTGATCAGGCGAATGCCGGCCTGTTCGGCGCGGCGCGCCAATTCCGGCGCATTGATTGTGCGGTCGTCCCAGCCAAGCCGCATCTTCAGCGTCACCGGCACGGAAACGGCGGCGATGGTCGCCTCGATCAAGCTGAGCGCGTGATCGAGATCGCGCATCAGTGCGGAGCCGGACTGGCCGTTGGTCACATGCTTGGCCGGGCAGCCCATGTTGATGTCGATAATGGCTGCACCGGAAGCTTCCGCGATGCGCGCGCCTTCCGCCATCCAGCGCGTCTCGCAGCCGGCGAGCTGCACCACATGAATGCCGACGCCCTGCCCTTCGCTGCGCAGGACCGCGTTGCGGTCGCCCTCGATAAGGTCCTCGCAGGCGGTCATTTCCGAGACCACCAACCCCGCCCCGAGCCGCGCCACGAGGCGGCGGAACGGCGCATCCGTCACGCCCGACATGGGCGCGAGCACCACGCGGTTCGGCAACGTGACGTTGCCGACCGGAAGGCCGTTTGCCTCAGAAGTGGCGTGGTTGCTGCTCACTCAACCCCCATGCATAACAAATAGGCGAAACCGCAATGTGCATAGAGTTTAGCCAATTTTCGCCCAAGCGCAAGTGCTGCACTGCAACAAAATTAATAGCGGCGGGGAAAAGTGATTTTCCCTAGGGTGCAGCCGAAGACAGGAGATCCAATGGCAGGAAACGTGGCGGCGGTCGTGGTCGCGGCAGGGCGCGGGAACCGGGCGGGGGGC
>Ga0080064_1003004_pt1 | contig 26134 bp, 14 predicted proteins | sample Subgrocontami54m_FD_69260 | JGI IMG/M metagenome (GOLD analysis project Ga0080064, IMG submission 69260) | Subsurface groundwater microbial communities from S. Glens Falls, New York, USA - GMW46 contaminated, 5.4 m (SPADES assembly) (version 2) ...
ACGGGCACCCCCCCGGGGCCGTCCCGTCTTCGCCCTGCGGGCTGCGACGCGGCAAGATGCCGGTGGCGCGCCGAAGGCTGGGCGGAGGCGGCCCCCCGCGAGTTGGCATTCGCCGGCGAGGACGCGCGCGGTGGGGCACCGCGCCCACAACAAAGGATGCTGGTCACCAGTGTCGTCGTGTTAGCCGTAACATGTAACAGGCAGACCCCCTGGGGCGTCCCGTCTTCGCCCTGCGGGCTTCGACGCGGCAAGATGCCGGTGGCGCGCCGAAGGCTGGGCGGAGGCGGCACCCCGCGAGTTGGCATTCGCCGGCGAGGACGCGCGCGGTGGGGCACCGCGCCCACAACAAAGGATGCTGGTCACCTGTGTCGTCGTGTTAGCCGTAACATGTAACAGGCAGACCCCCTGGGCATCGTACCACTGGGCATCGTACGTAACATGTAACAGGCAGACCCCCTGGGGCGTCCCGTAACATGTAACAGGCAGACCCCCTGGGGCGTCCTGCCCCCTGGGCGTCCCCTGGGCGTCCACCTACGTTAACGATGTTGTTCGTCATGGGCTCACGTAGCGCGGTCAATCTGACCGCGGTTCAACGACGAGAAATATTACCCAACCTGCGCGGTCAGGTTGACCGCGCTACGGCTCGCGGCACGGCACCACTCACGATATTTGCGCTTAACTTACCTGGCGCCATTCGGAAAACCAGCCTCCTGGGGACAAGCTCCCGCTAGGGCTTGGCGGGGGTGGTCTTCTTGGTTTCCTCGGTCTTGACCGTGGTGCCGTCCGCTTTCTGGGTGACGGTGGTCTCTTTCGATTTGACGGTGCCGTCACGACTCGTGGAGGTGGACTCTGACTTCGAGACGGTGCGATCGCATCCGATTGTGGCGAGGGTCGCGCTGAGGGAGGTCGCAAAGAACAGGACTTTGAGGTATTTCATGGCAGCCTAGCCTAGGTCACGAATCGGCGCTGGTCCATGGGGTGATTCCCGAAGTCCGGAGGCGTGCGCCGTCCGGAGTTGCACCCCTGGGGCCGGGGCGTCATTTCGCCGATTCGTCGAGTTAACGATGTTGTTCGTCATGTGCTCACGTAGCGCGGTCAATCTGACCGCGGTTCAACGACGAGAAATATTACCCGACCTGCGCGGTCAGGTTGACCGCGCTACGGCTCGCGTCGCGGCACCACTCGCAATATTTGCGCTTAACTTACTTGGCGCCATTGCAGGCAGGCCCCGTGGGCGCCCCCCCAAAAAAAATGGTATACTTCAGGATTGAAATGTCCCTTTCCGAAATCTGACCCCCTGCTGCCCCCTGAGGCATTTGATGCCGCCGGTTGTTCCGTGCTCTCACGGATCTCGCAGGGTGACCTTGCGCCCGGCCGCTACCGGCCGCTCCGCTCGTTCCGGGCCGCGAGCGATTGGCGGAGGGTGCGCAGAAGTTCGTCGGCGTTCCGGGCTTCGTCGGGAGGGACCAGCGACTGGTACTTCGCCAGCGTCTGGATCGCGCCGGCGAGGTCGCTGTTGATCGACTGGACGAGCGCGAGGTTGAAGTAGACGTTGGCGAAGCCTGGGTCCACCGCCACCGCCAGCTCGTAGTGGAGCTGCGCGAGCCGGAAATCGTTCACCTCGAAGTAGAGGTTCGCCAGGTTGTAGTGCGCCTGCACGTGGCGCGGGTCTTGTTGCAACGCGCTCGTGAAGCAGTCGAACGCCTTCGCCGGGTTGCCTTTCCTCGACTCGAGGATCCCGAGATTGCAATAGGCGTCGGCCACGCAGTCGTCGCCGGCGATCGCCTGCGCGTACAGCTCGGCCGCCCCGGCGTCGCCCCGCTCGTCGGACAGCAACGCCTGCTCGAACGGACTCAGCGCCGGCGAGAAATTCGCCACCGGCGCCGGCGGCGGCAGGAACAGGTCGAGCTGGTTCGGATCGCCGGGATCCCGGCCGCGCTTGCGCACGCGGCTGTAGCCAAGCCGCGCGGTCTCGGCCGGAAATTTCAGGATTTCGCCCATGGGACTGCTTCAAGCTCAACGCACGCTTCTGTCATTCTGGAAGCAAGCGAAGAATTGGAACTCAGCCCAAACAATTCAGCTGCCCGCGAATGGACGCGAATCTCCGCGAATGAAAGAGCCGCCAACGTTACGCGACTTTCACTTTCTTCGGCTTTGCGGGTTTGGCTTCGACCGCGACCGCTTTCTTCTCGGGCTCGAGCGCGGGCGCGGCCGGTTTCTTTTCGCCCTTCGCGCGTTCCATTGGCTTCTTCTTCGCCTTCGTCGCCTCGATGCTCTGCCGGAGCGCCGTCATGATGTCCACGACCGGCTTCTCCACCTCGGGCGCAACAACCACTTCGCGGCCGGCAATCTTCGCCTCGATCACCTCGCGCAGCGCGTCGCGGTAGCGGTCGGTCACGTCGATTTCCTTCAAACTGGCGGCCATCGATTCCACCAGGCTGATCGAAAGCTTCAATTCGTCCTTGTTCACTTCCTTGCGCTCGAGCTGCGGCACGTCGTCCATCCGGCGGACTTCATTCGGCTGCCGCAGCTTGTAGAGCATGATCCCGCCGTCCTGCGGGGCGATCATCACGGTCTCCTCGCGATCGCGCAGCACGACCTTGCCGATGCCGACGCGGCCGCTCGCCTTCAACGCCGCGCTCAGCAGCGAATAGGTCTTGGCGGCGACCACGCCGTCGGGCCCGGCGAAATACGGCGCCTCGTAGAGCGAGGGATGCACCTCGGCGGCGTCGATGAAGCCATCGATCTCGATCACCTTCGTGCTCGAGAGCTTGATCTTCGCAATGTCGTCGGCCGACACGATCACGTATTGCTCCGGCTCGAACTCGTAGCCCTTGACGATTTCCTCCGCGGTGAGCGCCTTGCCGCACTTCTTGCATTTCTTCTCGTAGCCGACCGCACCGTTGTCCTCCTTGTGCAGCTGCTGGAAGCGAATCGTCTCCTCCGTGTCGACCGCGTTGTAGATGCGGACGGGAATCGTCACCAACGAAAAACGGATGTGGCCTTTCCAGATGGATCTCATGGTGCACCTCGTGGGTGATGGGTGGGTTTAGGGAAGCGTTAGATCGGGCCGCAAGCGCAGGAACACTGGCTCGCGGAGCGCACCGTCCGGGGTCGACGATGCAAACTGTACCTCGCAAAAGAGCGTGGGCTTAAGCCAGATCGAACGGGCATCGTCAAGCGGCTTCTCCCGGACCGCCCGGGCGGCCCGCGGGAGCTTGCGTAACGCCTCGGTGACGCGCCGGAGCGAGGCGTCGTCGAAGCCCGAGCCAACCTTGCCGACATAGCTCAGGCTGCCGTTCGCCGGCTGCGCGAGGTGCAACGCGCCGAAACTCGCCGCGCGGCCGCCCGCCCCGCGGGTATAGCCGATGATGATACACTCGGCGGTTCGGCGCGACTTGATCTTCAACCACGCGTCGCTGCGCCTGCCCGGCAGGTACGGACTCTGCCGCTGCTTCGCCACGATGCCCTCGAGCCCGAGCTGCCGCACCGCCTCGAAGAACGCCGGGCCATCCTCCACCGCCTCGCTGACGCGGTACTGCGGATTGTCCTTCACCGCGTCCTGCAGCCACTCGCGCCGGCGCGCCAGCGGCTCGTTCACGATCGGGCGGCCGTCGAGATAAAGGCAGTCGAACACGTAGCAGACCGCCGGATACTTCGCCTGCGCCCGCTCGATGGCCCCGGGCGTTTTCTGCTGCATCCGGTGAATCACGGCCTGGAAATCCGGTTTGCCGTCGGCATCGAGGCACACGATTTCGCCGTCAAACAAGGCCGCGGTCGCGCGAAACGCCGGCTCCGCCTGCAGCAATTCTGGAAACTGCGCGCTCATGTCCATCCGCTTGCGCCCGTGAATCCGCACCGCGCCCTCGTCCAGCGCCACCAGCGCGCGCAGCCCGTCCCACTTGACCTCGAAGAGGTAGTCGTCGCCGGCCGGCGGCTGCTCGGCCGACCGGGCGAGCATCGGCTCCACGGCGTCGCGCAGCCAGTCGGTCTGCGGCGCGTCCACGCGCTCGAGCAGCCACTGGTTCTCCTTCGTGCGATGCGTGCGGAACTCGGCCGTCAGCTCGCGCGACTGCAGCCGGAAATAGAATCCGTCCTTCTTCTGCTTCGTGATCTCGTAGCGACCCTGCGCGAATCGCCACATCATCCCGCCGCCGTACTCGCCCGCCGGGATCGCGCCCTCGAAGTTCACGTAGGCGAGCGGATGATCCTCCACGTTGACGGCGAGCCGCATGATGCCGGGCCGCGGCGGGAGACCCTTCGGCACCGCCCACGATTTCAGCACGCCGCCCTGCTCCAGCCGCAAATCGTAATGCAGCCGGGAGGCGTGGTGCCGGTGCACGACGAACGCGTCGCCGCCGGTCGCGGCGGCGGTCGGCGGCGGTTCGGGCGTCTGGGCGAAACTGCGCTTGCGGGCATAGCCCGCGAGCTGCGCGGGCGTCTTGTGCTTGCGCGCGGCGGGGTCGGACGGCGGCGAGGCGACGACAGCGGGCGACGTATCTTTTTTCCGGCTACGACGGCGGGCCGGGTGCAGCGGCGTCGCATACGCGGCGATCGCCTCCCACGGATCGCCCTGGGCGGCGATCCGCGACGGCACGTTGCCGAGGTGGAAGGCCTGGGCACTGGTGAGCCCCGGCAGTTCCGCCCAGTGCAGCGGCGTCGAGACCGGCGCGCCGGGCAGCCCGCGCACGCTGTAGGCCGCGACAATCGTCTGGGCCGGCCGGTTGCGGTAGATGTCGAGCAGCACCTTGCCCCCGCGCTGCTCCTTCGCGAGCTGCAGCGTCAGCGCCGAACCGTGCGCGGCCACGAACGGCTGCGCCACCGCCTTGGCCGCGGCAAAGGTTTCGTCGAAGCTCCAGCGCGGCTCGATCGGCGTCACCACGTGCAGGCCCTTCCGGCCGGTGGTTTTCACGAACGGATGGTAGCCGAGCGCCTCGAGGTGACGCTGAAATGCGAGCGCGAGCTCCACGATGCGCGCGAACGGATAGCGGTCGGGCGGATCGAAGTCGTACACGATGTAGTCCGGCGCCTCGAAATGCGGGGCGCGCGCGTGGATCTGGTGAAGTTCGATGCACGCGAGGTTCGCCAGCCAGACGAGGGCGGCCTCCTCGGTTGCCATGACGTAGTCCTTCCCGCCGAGCGCCACGCGCCCGAGCCACGGCGGCGCCCAGGCGGGGAGATTCTTCTGGTAGAACGACCCGCCGTCGATGCCATCGGGAAACCGCACGAGCGACAGCGGCCGGCCCTTCGCGTGCGCCAGGATGGTTGGCGCGAGCTTGAAGTAGTACTCGATCAGCTGGGCCTTGATGATCCCATCCGCGGGATAGAGCACCTTGCGCAGGTTCGAGAGCTCGATCCGGCGCTTCCCAACCTGGGCCATCTGGGCGCTGCGCGCAGGCATCGGGACGTCACGCCGGCGTGCCCGCCAACTCGCCGGCCCAGCCGGCTATCGTATCCATGATCTCCGCACGCACGTCCGCATCCCTGCGGCCGGAGCGGGCGGGGACGTGGAACGAGTGATCGGCGTCCGGGAACAACTTCAAGGTGACGCGGGCGCCCAGCCCGGCGCAGAGCGGTTCGAGCAGGGCCAGCTCGGCGAACTCGTCCCGCGTGCCCTGGAGAAAGAGCATCGGGATGCTGACCGCGGAGAGGTGCTGCGCGCGCTCGGTCGACGGCTTGTCGGGCGGATGCAGCGGAAAGCCGAGGAAGATCAACCCGCGCACCCCCGGCAGCGGTGCAGCGGCCTGGGCCTGCGAAGTCATCCGTCCGCCGAACGACTTGCCGCCGGCGAAGAGCGGCACACCCGGGAGCCGCCGCCCGGCCTCCAGCACGGCGGCGCGGACGGCGGCTTGCGCCAGCTTGGGCGGGTCCGGCCGCTTCGAACCCTGTTCCATGTAGAGGAACTGGTAGCGCAGGCTCGCGATACCGCGCGGCGCGAGGCCCTCCGCCATCGCGGCCAGGAAAGAATGCGTCATGCCCGCGCCGGCGCCGTGGGCCATCACGTAGCCGGCGCGCGCGGGCGAGGCCGGTTGCAGCAGCCCGGAAACGTGCTGGCCGTCGGTGAGCGGGATGCGAACGGGCTCGGCGGTAAGGGCAGTCATATCAGGAGAGAAACCCACGCGAAGCACCCGAGTCGGCCGGACCGGTTATGCCACGACGAGGCGAGCGACGGCACGACGCGACCGCCAAACGACGCCGCACGGCGGACGCTGGCAGCGAAGGTGGGATGGGAACCGAGGCGGGGCAACCTCACGGCCAGAAGCGAAACCGGGATGCGCAGCGGCGCAAAAGGAAAACAACCGGCGCCCCCGGGGGCAGCACGGATTTCGCCCCAGCCCGAACTTGAAGGTCCGACGATTTTCACATCGCAGATTTATTAACCGCGGATGACGCCAATCACGCGGATAATGGCAGGCGAAAGTCCGAAAATCCGCGTGCTCCGCTCACTATCCCTGAACATGTTGTTTTCCTGCGAGCATTGTTCAAGCGGCAGAATTTTACAGAAGGCAACAAAGGGAACAAAGAGTCGTTCGTCTCCCTGGCCTTTGCCTTTGTTTCCTTTGTTACCTTTTGTTCAAAAAGATGGGAGTTTGAGTTCAGTTGCGGCTGTGCCGCGCCAGGTAATCCGCGGTAAAATGACTTGGCAATTCCTTCGGTTGCGGCGTCCAGCCGCGTTGGAAATTTTCGAGCTAGAGAATCATGCCAGCCGGGCCTTCACCGTGCGGCGGTCGAGATCGAGCCGGCGGGCGGTTTCCTCGATGGTGCCAGCCTGGGCGAAGACGATCCGCGTGTAGCGGCGAAGGAGTTCCTCGGCGGTGAGCGCGCCGGACTCGATCAAGGCGTTCCAATCGTCGGCGGTCGCCCGGACGAGTCCGGCGGGGCGATACTCGCCGCGGAGCACGAGGTTGCGAACGCATTGCTCGAGTTCGCGGAAATTGCCGGGCCAGGTGTAGGTCGCGCCGAGGTGCTGGTCGATCCAAGCGAGCGTCGCGCGGGTGAAGGCGGCGGCCTCCTCCGGGTCGAGCAGCTTGCCGGCGATGAAGGCGACCAGCGTTTCGAGTTCGCGCGGCGAGGCGTCGAGCTGTTCGCGCAGCGAGGGCGTCGTGAGTTGGTCGGAGCAAAGCCGGTAATAGAAATCCTCGCGAAACCGGCCCGCACGGATGGCGGCCGGCAGATCACGGTTGGTCGCCGCGATAATCTTGCCGGCGAACGCCCGCGACTCGGTGCCGCCCAGCGGCTGGAACGTGCGCGACTGCAGCACGCGCAGGAGCTTCACCTGGATGTCGGTGCCCACCTCGCCGATTTCATCGAGAAACACCGCACCGGACGGCGGGCACACCTCCATGTAGCCGGCCCGGTCCGCCAGGGCGCCGGTGAACGCGCCGCGTTTGTGACCGAACAATTCCGACTCGATCAGCGTCGGCGAGAGCGCCGCGAGGTTGAGCGGATAGAACCCGACGGAGAAGTCGCCGATGAATCCGCCGCGCTTCGGTTCGTACGGGATGTAGCGCGAGAGCGCGATGGCCCGTGCGACCAGCTCCTTGCCCGTGCCGGAAGGTCCGGTGATCAACGTGGCGAAATCCGCCATCCGGGCGTGCAGTCCGCGGCGGTATCGGCCGAGGTCATACGTGAAGATCGACTGCCAGATCGCCGCGCGCAATCGCGCCATCGGCGCGGAGCCGCCCACCAGCGAGCGGAAAATGTTGTGGAAGGCGCGGCGGATCTGGAACGCGCTGGCAAACAGGTGCGTGGCCTCCGCCGGACCGTAACGCTCGGCCAGGCCGGGCAGCGCCAGCCGCGCCGCCACCTCGGCCCGGAACGCCGGATAGAAATCCACGCGCTGGCCACCCTGCCGATCCAGTGCGGCCAGGATGACTGCGTCGAAGCGCGCCGCGTACGTCTGGTAGAGCCAGTAGCCAACGACGGCTTCGTACAAGCCGGCCTCCTCGCGGTCGATCCGGCCGTGCGCCGGCCAGGCGGCGCGTGTCCGCTGGCTCACGGCGTCGCAGCGCGCGGTGAGCGCATCGTGGTTGGCATTGAGCTGGGCCGTCGGCGGGCGCGTGTTCCAGTCCGCGCCCGCTTCGTCAAAGGCGTCGCCGAGCGCCGCGCGCTCGGCCGCGATCCGCTCCGGCAGGAAAGGATTGGAAGCCGTGATGTCGTGGACCGCCTCGGCGAACCGACGATCGGCCGCGCTGAAGAGAAGCGATGGCTTGGTCATTTTCTGCCCATTGGCTGACAATTTATGTCTGCCATCGCGGAACGCCCAAAGCGAGCGTGAAATCGTTTTCGGCTGGTCATCAAAAGCTTAAGTCCCGCCGCGGAATCGCTGGCACGCAGGCAGCAAAGGACGGAGCGCACACCCCATGAAAACCACCAAACTCATCCTGTTCGCATGCGCGGCGGCTGTCGCAGCGCTCGTCCCGGCCCGCGCGGCCGGAACCCTCACACCGGTTGGCTCGGCCGATGCGCCGATTCAGATCCGTTCGCATCAGGTGAACGTCACGCTCAACAACGGTTTCGCGCAGACCGAAGTGTTGCAGACGTTCTTCAACCCCAACCCGAAGGACCTGGAGGCGACGTACGCCTTTCCGGTGCCGAAGAGCGCAAGCCTGTCGGAGGTCACGATCGTCACCGGCGAAAAAACGCTGAGCGGCGAGGTGCTGCCGAAGGCCGACGCCGAAAAGGCATACGAAGAGGAAAAGAAATCCGGCAACGACGCCGGGCTCGCCTCGAAGAACAGCTACCTCACGTACGAATTCAAGGTCACGCCGGTCCGCGCGAACGCCGAAGTGAAGCTGCGCTTCGTCTATTACCAGCCGCTCGAAATCGATGCCGGCGTCGGTCGCTACGTTTACCCGCTGGAAGACGGCGGCACCGACGACATCGCGAAGGGTTTCTGGACCGCGAACGCGAAGGTCGAAGGCGCGCTCTCGATCAACGTCGAGTTGAAATCGGCCTGGCCCGTCGAGGACGTGCGCGTGCCGGGCTTCGAAACTGCGGTCACGACGCAGCGACTGAACGAGGGCCATTACAAGGTGGGCTTCGATCGCGCCGGCGCAAAACTCGATCGCGACTTCGTGTTCTACTACCGGCTGGCCGACAACCTGCCCGGCCGCGTCGAGGTGATTCCGTATCGGGCCAGCAAGGACAAGCCGGGCACGTTCATGATGGTGGTGACGCCCGGCCTCGACCTGAAGCCGCTGACGAAGGGCGCCGATTACAGCTACGTGCTCGACGTCTCCGGCTCGATGCAGGGCAAGATCCACACGCTGGCCAACGGCGTGGCGCAGTCGATCGGGCAGATGTCGCCCAACGACCGGTTTCGCGTGGTGACGTTCAACAACGGCGCGCGCGAAGTCATGCCGTGGACGAACGCGACGCCGGACAATGTCCGGCAGGCGGTCGAAGCCGTGAAATCGCTGACCGCCAGCGGCGGCACGAACCTCTACGCCGGCGTGGCGCTCGGTCTCAAAAACCTTGATGCCGATCGTGCGACCAGCTTGGTCCTGGTTACGGACGGCGTCGCCAACCAGGGCGTCGTCAGCCCCGCGGAGTTCCACCAGCTCCTCAAGCGGGTCGACGTCCGCGTCTTCGGTTTCCTCATGGGTAACAACGCCAACTGGCCGCTCATGCGCACCATCGCCGATGCCAGCGGCGGGTTCTACGCCGGCGTTTCCAACGACGACGACATCGTTGGCCAGCTCATTCTGGCGCGCGGCAAAGTGACCCACGAGGCGCTGCACAATGCGGCGTTCAAGTTCAGCGGGCCCGTGCGGGTGTTCGAGACGACCAACGACACGCCGCAGAAGATCTACCGCGGCCAGCAACTCGTGATCTTCGGCCGCTACGAAGGCGCGGGCCCGGCGACGGTGACGCTGAAGGCGTCGCTCACCGGCGAGGACAAGACGTACACGACAACGGTGAAGCTGCCGGAAACCGACACTGAGAACCCGGAAATCGAGCGGTTATGGGCGATGGCGATGATCGAGCAGGTCGAGATGAACGAAGCCGCCGGGTTCCTGCCGCCGTCGGAATCGCACGACGTCATCCAGCAGCTCGGCGTGAACTACCAGCTCGTCACCGACTACACCGCGATGGTGGTGCTGGACGATGCGACGCACGCCCGCCGGGGGATCGCGCGGAACAACCAGCAGCGGGTGCGGACCGAGCAGGCGGCGCAGGCGGTGCGTTCGACGCAGCCGGCGCGTCAGGCTCGCGTGGATACGACGCAGCCGGCGTTTGCGGGCAATGCGCCGCACGTGCGGAACTACAGCACCGGCGGAGCGGGCGGCGGCGACCTGAGCGGCAATGGGCTGTTCCTCTTGTTCCTGGGTGCGATCGTGTTGGCCGGGGTCTGGTTCGGCCGCTGCGACCACGCGGGGTCCGACCGGTAGACCAACACCGGGCAGGGCGGGTCTCCGACCGATTCGGACCCGCCCTGCCCTTGCGATATTCTCCCATGAGACAGTTCGCGTCGACCCGTGCTCGGGTGGGCCCCGTTCCTGGAGGGACGACCTCCGTGTCGTCCTCGGCCCGCACGGCGGCGACAGGACGACACGGAGGTCGTCCCTCCAAGGATATGAATCGCGGCGCGCCCTGAGACCGCCGGCCGCCTTTCCCTCGACCCGACACGCGCGATGAACAACCACCGGTTTCCCATCCTCACCGTGCTGATCGCCGGCGTGGCGGTGCTCGTGCAATCATGGCCGGGCGCGGCGGAAGCGTTGCAGTTCGAACGCGGGCTGCGCGGCCCGGGCGAAGCGTGGCGGCTCGTGACGGCGCACCTGGCCCACTTCGACTGGAACCACCTCACGTGGGATGGCGCGGTTCTGCTGGCGCTCGGCGCGGTCTGTGAACGCGAGTCGCGCCGGCGCTGCGCCGCCGCGCTGGCGTTGGCGGCGCCGGCGATCACGATCGCGGTGGGGCTCGCGGCGCCACAGTTCGCCACGTACCGCGGGCTCTCGGGACTGGATTGCGCGCTGTTCGGATTGCTCAGCGGATCGCTGCTGCAGAGGGAAGCCCCGCTCGCGAAACTTGCCGGCAGCCTCGCGTTGATGGCGGTGCTGGCGAAGTCGGCCTGGGAAATGGCGAACGGCGTGACGCTGTTTGCCAACGGGGCCGGCTATGCCCCGGTGCCCTTGGCGCATCTGGTCGGCGCCGTGGTGGGGTTCGGGACAGCCTTCGCAACACGGAGCGCCCCAAGCTCAGCGACCCCGGTTACAACCGAGCCAGATGCTTCCCGTCGCGCCCGCGGCGGTACGTCTTGATTGCCTGTCCTGGAGGGCGGGCTCTGTTCCGAACGGCGCCGAGTTATACCAGCGGCTTGATTGTTTTGGACCATTCAGGTGGGGCTCGCTCTCCGAGCGGGCCTGGGTTTCAGCGTGAATTGCACCATGAAACTCAGGCCGGTTCGGAAAACCGGCCCCACCTCGGAGAAGTCAAAATGTCACCAGACATTGGCATTAGGCGCAAAAAAAGTGCCAGTGGTGCCGTGACGCGAGCCGGAGCGTGGTCAACCTGAGCGCGCAGGTCGGGCAAATTTCTCGTCGTTGAACCGCGGTCAGGTTGACCGCGCTACTCACTTCCCGCCGAAAATCCGATTCACGAAATCCGCCGCCTTTTCCGTGACGCCGGCCTTCTCGAGCGCAAGCGCGGCGAGTCTCGCGTTCAGTTCGCTCGTATCCGGTTTCTGGAGCGTGCCGCCCACGCGCAGGGGCAGGCTGCACGCGGCGTAGCCGAAGTCGTCGGCCTGCGCCTCCAACGCGCCGAGGTATTTCAACAACTCGGCCTGCCGGCCGCGGGCGCGAAGCGTGAACTCCATCGCGAGGGAATCCTCGAGCAGGCTCGACCCCGGCCGATGCAGCGCGGTGCCGTTGCCGGTCAGCCGGACCTCGGGAGAAATCAGCGTGAAGTTCTTCAGCGTCGTGTTGAGGGCGGCGTCGCGGGAAAGCACGACGCTGAGCTGATCGTATGGGATGGGGTTCAGGCCTTTGGCGAACTCGGCGACCGCCTGCGTCCTACTGGAGATTTCCGCGTAGTCCTTCTTGCCGGTGATGGAGCTGATGGCGGTGCCGGCCGAGGCAATCCAGCCGGCTAGCTTGCTCGTGTTCTCCACGAGATGGCTGACGTTGACCGGCAGGCCACGGAATACCCCGCCCTTGCTCGTGAGCTGGAAATCGCCCCCCGCGCCCAGCGCCAGCTGGCCGAGGTTGGCGCCGCGCGCGACGAGCCGGCTCGACACGTCGAACCTGCCCTCGACGGTGGCGGGCTGCGTCGGACTGAGCGCGCGAAACAGCGTCGCGGGATCGAACTGCTTCAGCACGAAGTCGGCGGCGAGCGCGTACGGCAGCGGCGCGTTCGCCTCGAAGGTCACGGTGCCGTTCACGTGCGCACGGCCGGTGTCGCCCAGGCCCGCCTGGAGATTCTCGAGCTTCAGCATGCCGGCGTCGATCCGCAGCCGGCCGGTGACGTTCGTGGCCTCGAACGTATCCGCATAGCTGAGTCGCTGCAACTGCAGCGCGACCGCGCCGTGCAGGCCGGCCCACGGCGGCAGGACGGCTGGCTCGCTCTTCGGCGGCGACTTCTTATCGGGCAGGACCGCGGCGAGCAGTTGCGCGTCCTCGAGGAAAAGCTGCGTGCTCACCAACTGCGCGTCGATGGCCCGCGCGTTGTCCTTCTCCGGGCCGGCGGTCCCCGCGATCGTCAGATCGGACTGGTGGTTGTTGCGCTCGAACCGGAGCGGTGCGTTGAAGGCGATCCGACCGTCGGCGGCGAGGTCGGCCCGCACCTCGGCGGAGACGGTGGGCAGCTTCGTCGTCTGCCCCTCGACCGTCGTGGCGAGATTACGCAGCGCAATTTTCGCCTGCAGCTCGCGCTTGCCATCGAGGCTCGCGATGAAATCGATCGCCGCATCCCCCGACGTGGGCACCAGCCAACCGGCTGTCACGGGCTGCGCGAGCACCGGCGCGAGGCTGGCCTCGATCGTCCCCGTCGCCTTGAGCGGCTGCCCGGCACCGACGAGCTGGCCCGCCTTGATGTTCGTGGTCAGCAGCGTCGCGTCGCCGCGCTTCAGGGTGAGCCCGTTCAGTTCGGCCTGCCAGCCGTGCGGCGTGTAATCCGCGGTGGCCGCCAGCGACACATCGATCTGCTCGACCAGCGGCCGGCCGGCCTGCGCGATGCTCACGCCGTCGACGGTCAGCGATTTGGTCGAACGCAACGAAACGCCGCCCGCCCGCGGCGTGGCGACGAGTTCGCCGCGCAGGTGCCCGCCGGCCACGACGATGTCCTGCAGCCACGGTTTCGCCCACGTCACCGGCACACCCTGCAGCACGACGGCGACCACCTCGCCTGCGGGATCGCTCGCCCGGAGTTCACCGGAATGCGGGTTGATCTCGAAAGGCTGCAGCGAACGCAGCGTGGCGACCGGCTCCGCGCCGCTGATGGCCGCCTCGAGCTTTTGCACGACAAACGTGCCGCGGCTCTCCGCCAGATCGAAGTCCGCCGCGACTTTGAGTTGACCGAGGGCCTCGAGCGCCGGCAGCACGACCTGCAGCCGGTCAGCGGTGGCGTTGAGCCGGCCCGCGGCATGCACGGCGGAGAAACTCGCGTCGGTGTCGAACCTGCCCTCCCCGATGGCGCTGAACGCCGGCAGCGGCTGGCCCAGCGCGAACGGCGTCACGTCCGCGTCACGCACATCGAGTTTCCAGCTGCCTTCGAGCCTCCGGGCGTGGTGCGGGAACTCCGCCCTCACCTGCACGAGGTCGCGGCCCTCGGCCACGACCGCGACCGCGTAGGTCTCCCCGGCCGCCGCCCGCGTGGCGGAGAGATCCGCGGTCAATTTCACCCCCTGCGGAAACTGCGTGCCGCGCGCGGCGGCACTGAGCTTCGTCGCGAGGCCGGTGAAGGTGCGCGGCGTGTCCATCGCGGTCACGAGGTGGCCGCGCAGCTCGACCGCGCTCACCTTTTCGTCCTGGAGGGTGGAGTCGGCCCGGAAGTCGAACCGGCCCTCGCGCCGGGCGCCCAGACCGCCGCCCGTAATGGAAACACGGGTACTCCCGCGGCCGGCGGGCAGCACGACGCTGCCCTCGAGCTCGACGCCGTCAATCGCGACATCGACGGGCAGGTCGAGCGAGGTGAAGATGCCCGCGAAGGCCTGAGCGGCGGCGACGGCGGGACTCGGCGGCAGGCCGGCGACCGGCCCCGGCGTGCCCGCTTGGGCCGCGCCGGGAACCGTGGAGGGCACGCCGGCAGCCTGCCCCACCTTGGACAGGTCAAGGGTCCACCCCTTCGCGACCAGCCGCGACACGAAGAGCTTCCTGCTCCACGCCGCAGAGAAAATCGGCAGCTCGGTCTCGAGCCTCGGCACGGTGAGCACCGCGCCATTGCGCTCGACGTGCAACCCCTGCAGGTCGACGCGCTGCCAACCGGCGGAAACCCGGACCACCGTTATCCGGTCCGCATGCTGGGCCGCGAGCGTCCGGCGCAGCAACCACGTCTGGAACGACGCATTGAAGACCAGCCCGATGACCGCGATGACGACCACCACCATCGCGGCCGCGATGATCGGAAGAAGCCGGAGAGGTTTCATCGGATGAGGCAAACGACACCAAGGTAAACGGAGAGTTTCGGACTTGGTGTGGGAAAAATATTGAACGCGTAACAGAATCGCCCGGCTGCCGCCGATTTGCAAAACCGCGTCGGCGGCGGCGTCCCACCAACGCTATCGTTTAATGAATTCGTCGGCCTGACCCGTCGCCTTGCGCAACGCGGCCACCGCCACGTTGTAGTTGTAGAACGCCTGGATCTGGTTGGTTCGCGCGGTGGTGAGATCGGTCTGCGCCTGCAGCACGTCGAGCTGCGTGCTGGTGCCGGCGTTGTAGCGGGCGTTGGCGAGCCGGACCGCCTCGGTCGCCTGGGCGACGACTTTTTGTGACGCGTCGACGAGCTCGCTCGCCTGCTGCCATTGCGAAAACGCGCGGCGCACCTCGACGTCGACCGCGAGTTGCGCCTCGGCGAGGGTCAGCTTCGTCTGGGCGAGGATCGATTTTGACTGCGCGACGCGGCCGGCGGTGGCGCGGCCGTCGAAGATGGCCCAGTTGCCCTGCAAGCCCAGCGTCCAGCCGTCGAGCGCCTCGTTGAACTGGTTGGGCGCGTAGGGCGAATTCTTGAACTGGTAGCCGGCCACCGCCCCGATGTTCGGGTAATAACCGGAGCGCTGCGTCCGCACATCCTGCTCGCGGACCGCGGTGATTTTCGCGAGCCGCTGCAGGTCCGGCCGGTGCGCATGCGCGGCCTCGAAGGCGGCGGGCAGGTCGAAGTTCACGGGCGTAAAGTCGAGGGTACCGACGAACTCTGGCACTTTCTGCAGCGATTCCGGCGTGTTGGTCGTGAAGCCCAGCGACTGCCGCATGGCCTCGATCGCCAGCCGGTAGTTGTTGCGCGCGGTAATTAACGGAACCTTGGCATTTGCGAAGGCGACTTCGGCGCGCAGTTTCTCAAAGCTCGACACGGTGCCCGCCTCGTAGCGATCGGTGGCCGTCTTGAGCTGCTCCTGCAGCAGCTGGAGGTTCGATTCCTGCACGTTGATTTGCTCGCGGGCGAGCAGCACGCTGAAGAAAGCGGTGCGGACCTGCAGCAGCGCCTCGTTGATCACGTTCTCGAGATCGAGCAGCGCCGCGTCGCGCGCGAGTTGCGAACTCTTGACGGCGGAGCGGATGCCGCCGCCGGCGTAGAGCGCCTGCGAGACGTTGAGCGCGATGTTCCACGACTTGGTGTTGACGGGAATCTGCGGCAGCGGCACGGCCGCGAGGCCGCGATCGATCTTGCTGAGACTCGAGGTGATCGCCGCATTCGGAATGCTGCGGGCCTTCACCTCGATCATGATGCCTTCCTGCTGGCGGATGCGCTCCTTCGCCTGAAGGATCGCGAAGTTGTTTTCCAACGCGAACGTGATCGCCGTCTGCAGATCGAGCTTGTCCGGCACCGGGGGTGGCGCCGGCTGGGCGCGCAAGGTCGCGGCGAGCAGCAGCAGCGCCGTGGCTGTAGCGGCGGTCTGTGACCGCCGCCGGCGCTCCCAGAGCGCCGCTACAAGAGAACGCACAGGCGGGAAGTGGTGACGAGCAAGGTTCATGAGAGGAAGGGACTGGAAGGGGCGGCAGCGGTCGCGGGTTACTTCGCGAGAACAGGTTCCGCCGCCGCGACCGGCGCCACCTCCGGCAGCGTCTGGCGCGCGCGATCCTTCGAGTGGTCCCGCGCGATGAGCACGTAGACCGACGGCAGGACGAACAGCGTGAAGATTGAGCCAATCGCCATGCCGCCGACCAGCACGAGGCCGATCGAGTTGCGCGCCGCCGCGCCCGCGCCCGTGACGAGGGTCAAGGGGAAGTGGCCCGCGATCGTCGCCGCGCTCGTCATCAACACCGGCCGGAGCCGCGTCATGGCGGCCTCGCGCACCGCGTCCATTTTCGAGCGGCCCTCCTCCTGGAGCTTGTTGGCGAACTCGACGACGAGGATGCCGTTCTTGGCGATGAGCCCCACGAGCGTGACGAGCCCGACCTGGGCATAGATGTTCATCGTCGTGGTCCACCCACTGGTCCAGTCCCGCATGAACGGATTCGGCAGCTTGAGGAACGTGAAGATGAGCGCGCCAAACATCGCGAGCGGCACGGAGCCGAGCAGGATGACGATTGGGTCGCGGAACGAATTGAACTGCACCGCCAGGGCCAGGAAGATCATCACGATCGCGAGCACGAAGGCCGGGATGAACTTGTTGCCCTCCTGCTTGAACTGCCGCGATTCGCCGGTGTAGTCGATCGAGTAGGACGGCAGCGTGTCCTTCGCGACCTCCTTCGCCGCCTTTTCCAGGTAATCCAGCGCCTCGCCCAGCGAGCGGGAGGGCGCGCCCGAGAGCTTCACGGCGTTGAGCTGCTGGAAGCGATTGAGCGAGCGGGGCACCGTGTGGTTCTCGAGGTGGGCGATCGAGCTGAGCGGAATCAGCTCCCCCTTCGGGCCGTTGATGTAGATGTTGGTCAGCTGGTCGGGATTGAGCCGCTCGCTGCGCTCGATCTGGGGGATCACCTTGTAGCTGCGGCCCGAGATGTTGAACCGGTTGACGTAGTTGCCGCCGAGCGCCGAGGCGAGGTCGGCGCCGACCTGCGCCAGGTTGAGGCCGAGCGTGGCGACCTTCTCGCGGTCGATCACGACCTCCGACTGCGGCTGGTCGATCTGCAGATCGACCATCGGGGGAAAGTTGAACATGCCGCTCTGCGCCGCCTTCAGCGAAAGCTTCTGCGCGAACTCGAGCAACTGCGGCGCCTCGGCGGTCGAGGCGATGATGAACTCGACCGGGAAGTTGCTGCCGCCGGGCAGCGGCGGCGGCGTCATGGCGAACAGCTCGAGCCCGGGCACCAGCGACAATTTGCCCTGCACTTCCGGCAGGATCTGGAAGACCGAGCGTTTCCGGTCGTGCCAGGGCTTCACCACCATGCCGCCGAACCCGTCGAAACCGAACAGCGCGCCGACGGAGGGCGGGAAGAGTAGCTGGAAGGTCGCGTGGACCTCCGGCGTCGTGAGGAAGGCCTGCTCCGCCGCCTTCGCGTAAAAAGTGCGCTGGTCCGTCGTGGCGTTCGCCGGCGCGCGGATGCCGCTGAAGACCACGCTCTGGTCCTCGGTGGGCGCAAGCTCCGGCGGCGACATCATGAACATCGGGATCGCGCAGAGTCCGACCACAACCCACACCGCGTAGACCAGCGGGCGCATCTGGAGGGTGCGATCGAGCGCGCGGCCGTAGGACTGCCGCAGCTTGTCGAACCGGTGGTTCACCCAGCCGGTGAAGCCGCGTTCCTCGTCCGCGGCGCTGCGCAGGAGTTTCGCCGACATCACGGGCGACAGCGTCAGCGCGACAATGCCGGAAATCGTCACGGCGCCGGCGAGCGTCAGCGCGAATTCGCGGAAGAGCGCGCCCGTCAACCCGCCCTGCAGGCCGATCGGCGCGTACACCGCGGCGAGGGTCACCGTCATCGCGATGATCGGCCCGGCGAGTTCGCGCGCGCCGAGCAACGCCGCTTCGCGCGGCGTCCGGCCCTCGCGGATGTGCCGCTCGACGTTTTCGACGACCACGATCGCGTCGTCGACCACGAGGCCGACCGACAGCACGATCGCGAGGATCGTGAGCAGGTTCAGCGTGAAACCGAACGCCTGCATGAGGAACACGCCGCCGATCAGCGAGACGGGAATGGCCATCACCGGCACGAGCACCGAGCGGTACGACCCGAGGAAGAGGAAAATGACGACGACCACGATGAGCAGCGTGTCGATCAGCGTGTAGGTGACCTCGCTGAGCGCGTTGCTGATGAACTCCGAGGCGTCGTAGCCGATCGCCGCGTCGAGCCCGCCCGGCAGATCGCGCTTGATCTCGTCGAGCTCCGCCCGGACCCGCTGGATCACCTCGACGGTGTTCGCGCTGGGCAGCGGAAACATGCCCATGAACACGGCGGTCTTGCCCGACATCCGCACCTCGGTGTCGTAATCCTCCGCGCCGAGCTGCACGTCGGCGATGTCCTCCAGCCGCACGACCGTGTCGTTGGCCTGGCGGACGACGAGCCGCTTGAATTCCTGGACCGAGTGCAGGTCGGTGTTGGCGGTCAGGTTGACCTGCACCAAATTGCCCTTGGTCGACCCGACCGGCGCGAGGTAGTTGTTCGCCGCGAGTGCCTGCCGGACCTGGGAGGGGCTGATGTTGAGCGCCGCCATCTTCTCCGGCTTGAGCCAGATGCGCATCGCGAAGGTGCGCGCGCCGAAAATGTCCGCCCGCTGCATGCCGGCGACCGCCGCGAGCCGCGGCTGGACGACGCGCACGAGGTAGTCGGTGATCTCGCTTTGTGAAAGAATGGTGGAGGAGAAGCTGAGATAGGCCGCGGCCTGCCGCTCGGCCGACTGCACGCTGATCGAGGGGATTTCCGATTCGGGCGGCAGGTCGTTGCGGACCTGATTCACCTTCGAGGTGATGTCGGCGAGCGCCTTGGTCGAATCGTAGTTCAGCTTCAGCCGCGCCGTGATGCTCGAAAAGCTCTGCAGGCTCTTGGACTCGACGTAGTCGATGCCATCGGCCGAGGCGATCGCGCGCTCGAGCGGCGTCGTGACGAAGCCGCGCACGAGTTCCGCGCTGGCGCCGACATAAACCGTGTTGATGGCGACGGAGGCGTTCTCACTTCGCGGATACTGCCGGATGCTCACGCCGCCCGCGACGTGCGTCCAGCTCTCGGGCAGCGGCAAGCCGATCTTGCGCAGACCGCTGAAGATGTTGCCGATGCCGATCGCCTGCAGGCCGGCGATGATGATCAGGGCGTTGATCACCAGAGCGACGACCGGTTTGCGGATAAAGAGGTCGGTAAAGGAAGAGGATTTCATGGGCGTGGGTGTGGGCCGGTCGTAGCCACGAGCGTGAGCGAGTGGAGGAGCGTCCGCTCGCTCCCGCTCGCAGCTACGGCGTCATCAGGCGTTGCTGGGTTTCGGCGCGAGCTTCGCCGGCGGCGCCAGCTTGTTGTCGATCACGACGTGCATGCCCGCACGCAGTTTGAAGACGCCCGACGTCACCACCAGCTGGCCGGGCTTGAGGCCGTCGACGACGTCGACGAAATCGCCGCGGGTCGCGCCCAGTCGCACGAACTGCTGGCGCAGGACCTGTTCCACCTGGCCGGTCTTGTCGTCCCTCTTTTCGTCCACCACGAAAACGGAATCGCCGTAGGGCGCGTAAGACACCGACGTGGCCGGGATCGCGATCACCTCCAGGGCGGCCGGCAGCACGACTTCGACGTTCGCGAACATGCCGGCGCGCAGTTTTTCCTCGCGGTTCTGCAGTGTCGCCTGCACGCGCATGTTGCGGGTCGCCACGTCGACTTCCGAGTTGAGCGCCGTGATTTCGCCGTCGAAAATCTGGCCGGGAGCCGCGTCCGTCGTGACGCGCACCTTCGTGCCGACCGTGAGCTGGGCGACCCGCTGCTGCGGCAGCGAGAAGTTCACGTAGATGGGATCGAGCGTCTGCAGCGTCGTGAGGGCGTCGCCTTCGCGCAGGATTTGGCCGAGGTTGACCAGCCGCAGCCCGAGCCGCCCGGCGAAGGGGGCGCGCACGGTCTTCTTGGCGATCACCGCGCGCAGCATGTCGGCTTGCGCGGCGGCTTGTTTCGACTGTGCGTCCGCGGCGTCGAATTCGGCGAGCGAGTTCGTGTTGCTTTGCCGCAGTTCCTTCGCGCGCTCCAGGTTGGCCTTGCCGAGGCTCGCGGTCGCTTCGGCCGCGCGGAGCTGCGCCTCCTCGGTCGAGGTGTCGAGTTGCACGAGCAGGTCGCCGGCTTTGACGACGCCACCCGCCTCGAATGCAATCTTGACGATCTTGCCCGGCATCTCGGCCGCGACGGTCACGCCTTGCACCGGCACGAGCGAGCCAGTCGCGGCGATCATGTTTTCCCATTTCTGGGGACTGGCCGGCGCCGCCGTCACGGTGGTGGGCGGCATGACCATCGGCACGGCCGCCATTGCCTTGAATTGCGATCGTTTGATCAGCAGCAGCGGGCCGGCGATCAGCAGGGCAAAGCCGAGCAGCCCCAGAATGAATTGCAGTGTCTTCTTGATCATGGGAGTGGGAATCTGAAATCGAACGAATGAAGCGGGCGAAAATGGACAGAGCAGGTTAACGCGAACCGGCGGCGTGGCCGGTGGTGGCGGCGGCCACCGACGCCGCAGCCGGCTCCTCGCTGGCGCGGTGCAGGACTTTCGTCAGGAGGCGCACGAACGTCTTTCGCTCCGGCTCGCTGAGCGGCTCCATCAGCCACGCCATCCGGCGAAAGTGCGCCGGCATGATTTGCGCGAGCAGTCTCTCGCCCGCCGCCGTCAGCCCGACCGACATCATCCGCCGGTCCTTCGGATGCGGAGTCCGGGTCACGAGCCCGGCGCGCTCCAGCGTGTCGACCAGCCCGGTGATCGTCGCGCGCGTCACGCCGGTGCGGTCCGCGAGTTCCGCGGGCGTCAGCGCCTTTTCCTGCTCGGAACCGGCCCGCTGGCAGTTGCCCCAAAGCGCCATCAGGACGCCGAACCGGCCCTGCGAGATATCGTGCTGCGCGAGGTGCGATTCCACGACCCGGAACGCCTCGTCGCCCGACCGCAGCAAATGAAGGAATACCTCCGTAGCCGACGGGTCCAGGTCGGGATATTCGCGCGCGGCCTCCAGGAGGCACTCGTAACGCGGCAGGTCCTTCAGCATGAGCAGCGGCATGGCGATAAAGGGGCAGATAGTTAGGCGCCTAACGAGAAAAGCAAGCCGCGGCGTTGGGAGCCTCAATACAGTGGCGGCGCTTATTTCTGGATCGCTGGGACTAATGAAAACGTTTTAGCTGGCGCACGGCGTTGAGCGTTCCGCGCCTCACGGCCACGGCGCCCCCCCACAAAAAGAGCCGACAGCGGATCCGAGCGCCCGGTGTCGTGGCCAGCGCGGTCACCCGCGTCGGCCTAGACGTGCAGGTCCCGGTCGCGCCTTGTGAGCGGATTTCAACGCTCGTGCCGTCTGACGACTTTCATTCCGCCGTTTCAATTCCGAAAGCGGGCCGACAGCCCGAGGCATGAACGATCCCGGCGTTTTGGCTCTGGCCCGTGATAGGGCCATTAAAGGCTCGATCTTTCGAGCACCCAAGAACTCGGCGAGTTGAGTCTGACTTCTCAAGTACACAAGCACACCCCCGATGATCTTTCCTTCCGTAAGAGTTATTTCCTTACCTGCGCATCGACATAACCTATAGTGAGCAATGGCGTGAGTGAGTTATAGCCTTCCGGAAAGCCCCACGTTGAGACTTGCATCCCGGTCGGCACTGTTGTCGCCGAATGAATCGGTGGCGGCTTCACCGGTAACACGACTGCGGGCTCGATTACCAGGCCGTGCCGGTGGAGGATGCCGCCGCGTCGCATACGTGCTTTGCAGCCAGTGCATGCCGTCAACCAGATTCGGCTCCGGCGTTTCCAGCGCCAGATGGTGGTGGTTCGCCATGACGACATACGCGTGCACGCGCCAGCCATACCGCCGGCTCGCTTCGGCGAGCACGCTGGCAAAAGCGCCGGCCGCGCCGGCCGTGCCAAAGGCCTCGCGCCCACAATTTCCCCAGTTGATGACGTGGTACCACGTTCCTCGCAGTCGATCCCACGCACTCATTACATCCGTGACATCCTGCCTGCTTCCATAATAGACGCAAAGGCGTGTCTGCTAATCCTCTTTGGCCTGTCATTCTGAGCGCCAGCGAAGAATCCAATTGGACGTCCGTTGCTCTCAGCGGCCTCGACAGTCCTGCTGGATGTCAAACCAGCCCTGCGGGGCTAGACTTCGCCGCGCCCCGAATGACAAACCAATTTGAATACACGGCCTAAAGGATAATGAGTGCCCGCAGCAACCGCTCTTCTGGCGCTTGGCCGAGTTCAGGAGCCATCTTGTGTCTCGCTTACGCGACGATTGCATCGGTCTCTTTGGCCGTGGACCACAGCAGCCTTCCGGTAAACGCCGCCGGGGCGGCGGTACTCGACGTCAATGGTCAGCACATTAATTACGATCGCACGGCGCTGGAAAAGATGACGGCGGCCGCGAGCACGCGACCGTTGCAAGGTGACCAGGGGCCAATCACCGCCACGGCTCCCAGATTTGTGGCTGAATCGCCAAGCGGGCCGGAGCCCTTCTGGAAATATTCCATCTTCGGATCGGGCATCGGCGTTAGCAATATCGTGATCGGGCCGGCCCCGGCGAGCGGAGGGGGGCGCGAAATCATCATCGGCGGCAACGCGCTCAACGGTTTCGGTGGCGACGATTTTTGGCAGGCCATCCGCCACAATCCCGTCAGCGGCCAGTACGAACCGACTTTCGTGAGTCCGGTTTATACGGGCGACTATTGGTCCGCCATCAAGCGCATCGCAATCGGCAACGTGCGCGGAGATACCAAACTCGAAATCGCCGTAATGCTGGGGAATGGACGGATATATCTGTACGACCTCGAAAGCAAAAAGGAACAGGGTTACATCGATACCGGCATCGCCGGCCTGGAGGGAATGAGCCTCGCGGATTTGGATGGTGATGGCCGGGCTGAGTTGATCTTCACGACGGTGAACGATCTATTTGTTTTTGACGGTGACGGCACCCAGGTCTGGCAGATCACTGGCGCGGGCGGGTACGACGTTGTGGTCGGCCAGATGGACAATGATCCGGCGCTCGAAATCGCGACGACCAGCGGCAAGATTATCGATGCGGGCAACCGTGCCATCCAGTGGACCCGCAACGGTGGTTTCGGCGCTCATTTGAAGCTGGCGCCGCTGCCCGGCGAAAACTATCAGCAACTAATCGCGGCGCAGGCGTGGTCTTATGTCTTTTCTTACGACGTGGCGCGCCAACTGCCACGCTGGTCAATTAACACGCCCCTTGACATCGGGGCGATTGAAGTCGCCGACGTTGATATGGACGGAATACCGGAAATCATCATCGGCGATGGTCAATGGGGCAGAGTGCACGTGCATGATCTGTACAACCAGCAGGAGAAATGGGCCGTCAACAATCCTGAGCACGGCGTCACGAACATTGCCGTGGCGGATGTAGATGGCGACGGGGAGGTCGATCTTCTTTGGGGTGCGGGTTGGAGCAGCACCGGGCCCGATTTCCTGTATGTCGCCACGACGACCGGCAGCCACGCGATCAAGTGGCAGAACTGGGACCTGCAAGGGCCGTTCGCCGGTCCAGCGATCGGCGATTTGGATGGCGATGGACACCCTGAGTTGGTGTTCTGTTCTTTTTCCTCGAACTCCGGGTACGACAGCGGCCGAATTCTGGTATTTGACGCCACAACGCTCGCGTTACGCGGAATATCAGCCCCGGTGATCAACAACCTTGCCTGGACCGGCGTGCACGATTTGAAATTACGTGAGGTCAAAGGCAACGGCCGGCTGCAAATCGTAATCGGCGGCGATCTTCTTTACGACGGCGCGATTGAAATTTACGAATTTGACTCGACGAATACGTTTACCCGGGCATGGACGAACACCACCCGGCCTTCTGGATCGCCCTTCGTTTTCGTTGAGGTGGCGGACCTCGATGGCAATGGCACCCGCAAGATTATCGCCGCCAATATGGTCGAACATACCGGCTCGCCCGGCGTCTACCTCTATGTTTACGATTATCCATCAGGCACCAATTCCTGGCGGTCAGTTGCGCTCGGGACCGGTTTTGGTTCGGTCACGGGCATGGTCGTAGAGGATCTCGATCGCAACGGCAGGCAGGAAATCGCTGCGCTCGTGAACAATGGCGACCTGTTCACCTTCGACGGGCTGACTCGGACACTGACTAACCTCCGCCAAAGCACCGGGTTCTCATTGTTGAGCAACAAAGTCAGCGCCGCGGGATTAATTGCCGGGGATAGCGCGGGCATCGGCCATTTTTTGCGGTGGAACGTCAATGGCTACACCGAAAGTTTCACCCTCGAATTGGCTGAGGCCGCCTTGGACGCAATTAATATCGGAACCGACGACGTGCTCTGGTCGGGCAGCGGAGGAGTTCTTTCACAGAGAACCGCCCCCGCCTACGACACTCTTTCCTGGCAAAGCCCTCCGATCGGCAGCGGTTTCGGTCGCTATGTCGCTACCGACGTGAGCAATGGCGAACCTCGAGTTTTTAGTGCAGCGCGGCAGGCCGTCGTTGGCCTCTCGGTTTCGTATCTTCTAAACGTTACCGCGGTTAATGGCACCGTGATAAAGGACCCGGATCGGCCAACCTATGTGCCTGGTTCGCCGGTCACGTTGACCGCAATTCCGGCCAACGGCTACGGATTCATCGGCTGGAGCGGAGACGTCTCCGGGTCCTTCAATCCGCTGACGCTGACGGTGACTTCGAACAAGAATGTCACGGCGAATTTCGCCGGATTGACGGCATCCCCGGCAATTTCGCCCAATGGGGGCACGTTTGACCAGAAGGTGCTGGTTAGACTTTTCTGCGCCACCCATCGAGCGACGATTTACTACACAACCGACGGCAGTCATCCGACGACGGCCTCGAACGTTTATAATCCGGGCAATGCGAGAAACTACGGAATCAAACTTGCCGGCATTGGATCCCATACTCTAAAGGCTGTTGCGGTTGCGGCGGGCCATGCGGAAAGCACGGTGGCCGAGGCCACGTTTATTATTCGTTGAGGCGGTTGGCTGAATCGCAGGCCACTATACAGAGCGCCAGAAGTCACCGGCAAAGATCGATGCTCGGGTAGCGGCAGGCTCCCCTGCCTGCCGACTGCAAGGCATCGAACCCGCAGGCGCGGAAGCCAGCCGCTACGTCGCGACTTCCGACGCTCTGTAGAGCGACCCATCGGGGGCATGCGGGCGTGACCGACCTTTGTAGCCGATGGATAACGGGGCCCCGACGTAGCGCGGTCAACCTGACCGCGCCCCCGGGACAGATTCCCGCTTGCCCCGGCGCGGTCAGGTTGACCGCGCTACGCGACTCCGTGTTACAGCAACTGCGCGGCGGCTACCAACGCTTCGGCCGTGATGCCAAGTTCCTTGAACACCACGGGCGCGGGCGCGCTCAGGCCGAAGCGGTCAATGCCAACGACCTTGCCGTCGAGGCCGACATACTTGTGCCAGAGAACGGTGACGCCGGCCTCGATCGCGACCCGCTTCCGACACGCGTTCGGCAGCACGCTCTCGCGATATTCGGCGGATTGCCGGTCAAAACGTTCGGTGCACGGCATCGAGACCACCCGCGTGCCGGCGCCGAGCGTCTTCGCCGCGGCGACCGCATACTGCAGTTCGCTGCCTGTCGCGATCAGGATGTGCGTCAGTGCGGCCGTCTCCTTCACCGCGACGTATCCACCTTTCAATGCGCCTTCGCGCCGCGCCGACACGGGAATATCGTTGAGGTTCGGCAGCGCCTGTCGCGTGAGCGCGATCAGCGTCGGCCCGTCCATCCGCTCCATCGCCGCGGCGAAGGCGCCCGCCGTTTCCTCGGGGTCGGCGGGACGAATCACGTCGAGGTTCGGAATCACCCGCAGCCCGGACACGGTCTCCACCGGCTGGGGGGGCGGGCCGGCCCCGCCCCCCCCCCCCCCGCCGCGCGGGGAGGAATAGATCC
>Ga0080064_1003006_pt1 | contig 26133 bp, 26 predicted proteins | sample Subgrocontami54m_FD_69260 | JGI IMG/M metagenome (GOLD analysis project Ga0080064, IMG submission 69260) | Subsurface groundwater microbial communities from S. Glens Falls, New York, USA - GMW46 contaminated, 5.4 m (SPADES assembly) (version 2) ...
TTTTCTTCGTTTGAGAATCCGTAGATGTCAACGCCGTCTTCTAAATCCTGTAAGATCTTTATGTACCTATAAAAAATTGCGTTTGTCCAGCCAAAACCCGATTGGATTTTATAATGTGTTTCTCTTTGAGGTTTATCCCCTAATTTTGCGTCTATTCTTTCAAAAAAAGTTCCGTACTTTCTAAAAATTTCTGCATGAGCATTTACAGATTTTTCCATTATTCTTTTTGCATCGTCCAGGAGTCCATATCTCAGAAGTCCTACGACGGTCAGATACTCAAGAGGCGGCCAAATATTTGGATAGTCCCATTGTTTTGGCTTTATAACGTCCTTTATAACAGGTCTAAATCTTACCGGGAATTTAGAAAGATTAATCTTAGGAGACAAAGAATCCGCCGCTGTGATTACAAGGCCATATTCGGTCTCGAATAAAAAAAGTTTCTCTGCTATTTGCTTTGCCTGTTTTAAATCTGCAATTCCTGCCCACAACGGAACAAATCCCGCAAGCGAATAGAAAGGACTTTGTTTTTTAATAACATAGTCATAATCAAAAAAGAATCCCTCCTCCTGGTTCCAGAAAAGTTTGTTCATCATCTTTTTTCTTTTTTGCGCCCTATCGCTCCAAAAATTCACTTCCTTTGCTTTGTCCGTAAGCGATGCGACAAGTTCAAAATCTTTTTCGTATTTATAAAGGTAAGAATTTAAATCGATCGGCAAAAATTCGTTGCATCTCCCGTAAAATCTTGAGGTAAAGTCCCAGCCCGATTCAAGCTCGGAGGAGTGGGCATAACCGATATCTCTGTCCCCGTATCTATTTAAATTATACTTTTCTACCAAGTGATTGTACTCTGCGGAATTATTCCAAACCCTATCGTACTCTCTTGCCGCAATATCCATTTTTTCGCAAAGCCACTTAATATGTCCAAAGGTTGAGGCAGGTTTTAAAAAGAAGTTTCCAAGAACTTTAAGAGGAGAAAGCGAGCCGTTTCCGTTATTGAAAGTTTTGTATGTATCAAGAATCATTGTTGTTAAAAACGGCGGTTGGGATCTTCCAACAGATGCATGAGAACTAAAATTTGGAATAATTCCGAACTTTTGGAATAAATACTCAAAGTTTTCGACCATCTCTTTCATAACCCATTCTCTTTTTGTTCCCATCAGCCCCTTAAACATAAAAAAAGTATCCCAATAAAATATGTGTGCGAACTTTTTGTCGTTTGGGGTTATAAAGTGATATGGAATATTTAAAGAGTTGCTGTGAACTTTTTCCCTTGCGGGATTGTGGATTATTTTGTTCCAATAGGAATCTATATAGTCCAGGCAGTCTCTGAATTCGTTTGCGTAGTTTCTTGCGTGTTTTATTTCTTGAGTCTTGTAGGAATTGACCGGAATAAGTCCAAGCGCTTTTTGCATGATATACTAAGTATTAGTTTTCTTGGTCTTTTTGTCAACTTTTGAATTTGACAATGGTCAGTTTTGAGTCGTACAATATTTACATGAAAGAACTGCCCGGACTTATCGACGAATTTTTGGAGTATCTTGAGGTCGAAAGGAATTGTTCAAAGCTCACGATTAGAGATTATAGGCATTATCTTGAAGTGTTCAACAACTGGGTTACCGCTTCCCTATCCAACAAGTCCTTAAAAGATCTTACTATTGCGGATGTTAGAAAATACAGAGTTTTTCTCTCAAATAGAGTTGATAAAAAGGGCTTAACTCTAAAAAGAATTACCCAGAATTATTATGTTATTGCTCTGCGATCATTCTTGCGCTTTCTTCTTAAAAATGATCACGAAGCTCTAGAACCATCAAAAATAGATCTGCCAAAAGCAGAAAGCAGGAGCCTTAAATTTTTGGACAGAGACCAAGTAGACAGACTCGTTATATCGATTAATACCGAAAAGCCCGAAGGGAAAAGAGACAGAGCGATCGTAGAACTTCTTTTTTCAACAGGACTTCGTGTTTCTGAGCTTATATCGTTAAACCGGGATAAAATAAATTTAGAAAGGCGGGAGTTTGGAGTTATAGGAAAAGGAGGAAGGGCCCGGGTTGTTTTTATTTCCGATAGAGCTGCGGAGTGGATTAAAAGGTATCTTGATGCTCGCGAAGATAATTTTGCGCCGCTTTTCATACGTTACTCAGGCCGAGAAATTTTCGAAAACAGAGGGGAGAAAATGAGACTTACGGCACGAAGCGTTGAAAGGATTGTTAAAAAATATGTAAGAGCGGCTCGTCTTCCGGTTGATGCGACGGTTCATACGCTTCGCCATTCATTTGCGACAGATTTGCTGACTAATGGCGCCGATATTCGGTCGGTTCAGGAAATGCTGGGGCATAAAAATATCTCAACAACCCAAATCTATACTCACGTTACAAACAAACAATTAAGAGATGTCCACGAGGCTTTCCATTCGGGGAATAAATGATTTAGTAGGTTTCGTAGGTTAGGGTGACGGAGATTTTTATATTATTTTCTCCGGGAGTTATATTCGTAGATGGTGTTTCTTGAATGTCGGATTTTGCGCTTTCAAACGGAATTGGTCTTGGAAAATTGTCTTGAGATTCAGTGACATTTATAATTTTCCCAAGTCTTATTCCTGCGGCATTTGCGAGACTTTGGGCTCTCTCTTTAGCATTGGCGACCGCTTCTTTTCGGGCTTTATCTTCAAGTTTTGCTTTTGTTTTATCGTCAAATCCAAACTGAACTTGCCCGATTAGATTTCCTCCGTTTCCTGTAATTGCATCGATTAGTCTATTGGTATTTTTAATATCTTTAATCTTAAGCTCAATATTCTGAGTAACAGTATAGCCTGATATTTTTTGAACTCCTTCAAAACTATAATTTGGGTTAACCGAGTAATTCGTAGTTTTTATGTCTTTTTCGGAAACTCCAAGATTTTTAAGATTTTCCAAAACAGAATTGATTGCCTTATTTGTTTGACTTTGTGCATCAGAAACTGTTGGAGAACTTTTAGTAACACCAAAGGAAATAGTTACAAGATCTGGAGCTTGCGAGGCGCTCCCCTCCCCAAGTGATTGGAACAAATCATTTTTCGAAGTTACATAACTATTGATTAAAAAAGGAATTGGGCCTGCAAGTTTTGTATATAAAAATAAAGCGATGAAAAAAAGAAAAATTGCGAGGATTATTTTTTTATTTTCCTGCCATTGAGTAGTCATATAGATATGGTACTTATTTTAAGGTGTTTCTGTCAATAACTCGTTAGGAACTATTGGATTTTGGCAGTATTATTTCTCCGCCTTGTTTAGTTCTTATGTGGACTAAGGGTAACGGGTCTTTCGCAACTTGCCATATATTTGGATCACCAGGACATTGAGCGCACACTGCAGGGCGATGATTTTCTGGATGGCGCCAAGGATTATTTGGGCAGTCCTGAGGTCTTGTCTCCACTCCTTCAAGCCCGCATGCATTGGAAACACTACTATCTATTGCCGGAGGGCTTACTTTTTCTTTTTCATTTCCTCCCATAAAAAAAACCCAGAAACGATAATCCCTTCTGGGATTTAACTTTAGCAGGATTCTAAAAACCTGTCAAATTTTATTTTCAGCAGATCTTATGAGATTGGATAGTAGCATTGCTACATTTATTGGGCCTACTCCGCCGGGGGTTGGAGTATAAAAAGAAGCGATACTCTTTATTTCATTTTCATCATAGTCCCCGTGGAATTTTCCATCTTCTCCGCGATACATTCCGGTTCCAATTAAAATTACTCCATTTTTGAGGTTTTCCGCTTTGACAATGTTTGGTTTCCCAACAGCAGTTATTACGATATCCGAATTTTTCATAATTTCTTTTCTGTCGTCTGTTTTACTGGTTACGACTTCGGGTTCAATTCCAAGTTTTTTCAAAGCTGAGATGATCGGACCCCCCGCGGTTACTCCCCTACCAACAACAGCAATCTTTTTATTTTTCAGCCAATTAGAAAACCCCTGGGGTTTTTGTACGTCAACCCCAGGGGTTGAAGCGTAGATTTTTTCCAGAATTTTTAAAACTGCTTGCGCAATCGGTGGAGAGAATTTAGACTGCGGATGAAATCCGTCAACATCTTTCTTAGGATTTATAGAATTTGCGATCAAACCTTCATCAATATGCTCGGGAATAGGTCTTTGAATAATAATTCCTTGCACCTCTTGATCATTGTTCAATCTCTCTATCTTTCTAAGGAGTTCTTCGGTTTTTATATTTGGGGAAAGGTTCTCAACATTTATTCGGGCTCCGATTTCTCCGCCTTTTTTTCCCTTTTGCCCTACGTAAGCCTCGGATGCCTCGTCAATGGTAAGAGTTATTATGTGAAGATGCGGAATAATACCTTTTTCTTTAAGTTTTTCAACTCTTATTTTTAAATCACTGAAAATCTCTCGTGCTATCTCTCGCCCGTCAACTATCATATGATCTTTTCTTTTAATAAATAATCTCTGACTAATTCGTAGAGTTTTTTATGACCCTCGTCGTTCATGTGAACGCCATCTGCCAGAAGACTTGAGTAGTCACCGTCTATAAACCTTTTAAAAACTTCTATAAATCGTACGCCTTCATTTTTGGAGACGGATGCCATTACTTTATCAAATTCTCCCACGAACTCATTTTTGTATGATCTGCCGGTAGCCCATGGCATTGGATCGACTCTTTTATCAACTGGCATATAGCTTACCAAGATTATTTTTTTAGAGTATTTTTTAGCTTTGTCTATGAGAAGTTTGAAATTTTTGCCGAATTGTTCGGGAGATACTTCCGTGGTGTTAAGCTTCTCATTAAAGATTGTATCGTTTATTCCTACATGAAATATTACAATTATTTCATTATTTCGCCCAAGTCTTGCTTTGGTTTCGGGTTCAAATCTTTTTAAAACATCTTCGGTCTTGTCTCCCGACACTCCGAGATTATAAATCAAATTCTCTCTTTTATAATTGGAAGATATAGTCTTTTCATCTAAAAATTTTCTGAGTCTTGCTACCCACCCTCCTTCACTATCCCACGCGCCGTAAGTAGTGCTTGCTCCAAAAACTAAAATGTGTTTGTCCATATTAGCCTATTCCTATAAAAGTGGCTGAGGCTACGTGGTCGTTTGGATTTGAATATCTCATAAGAATAACTCCCTGAGTATCCCGGGCAAGTCTAGGAATAGAGGAAATTTCAAGCTTTACGACCTGACCTTTTTTGGATGTAATAATAATTTCCTCACAATTTGTCGGAATTACTTGGGCGAATGCAACTTTTCCTGTTTTTGAAGTTACTTTTGCAACTTTCGCACCCTTTCCGCCTCTGCTCTGTCCTCTGAAGAGCTTGCATGCAGTTTTTTTGCCAAGACCGTTTTCCATAATTGTTAGGAGATCATCCTTTCCTTCTTTATTTATTACATCCATTCCGATTACAATATCATCTCCATCGAGCCTAATTCCCCGAACTCCCTGAGTTGCTCTTCCCGTTGGTCTTACTCCTTTTTCGGAAAATCTAATAGCTTTGCCGTTTTTGGTTGCTAAAATAATATCATTCTCACCGCTTGTCAGCTCGCTCCATGCAAGTTCATCGCCTTTCTCAAGTTTTATTGCTACAATTCCGTTTCGTCTTATATTCTCAAAATCTTTTATTCTGGATTTTTTAACAGTCCCTTTTCGTGTTGTTAAAGAAACATATTCACTTTTATCGTCTTTTCCATAATTTATAAATGATTCGACTTTTTCCCCTTGCTCAATATTTAGTAAATTAACTATTGCCGTACCCTTGCTCGTTCGGGCTGATTCATTAATATCGTAAGCCCTAAGCTGATAAACTTTTCCCCTATTCGTAAAGTACAAAAGATTATCGTGGGTTTGTGCGTATCGAATGTAAGCAATGCTATCCTCTTCTTTTGTTGTCATTCCTTTAATCCCTTTTCCGCCTCTATGCTGGGTTTTAAAAGAAAGCATGCTTTGCCTTTTTATGTAACCTGTTTCTGTTAAAGTAATAACAGTGGGCTCGTTTGTAATTAAGTCCTCATCGGAAAACTCGCCTACTTTGCTTTTAAAGACCTTTGTGCGTCTTGGGTCTTGGTATTTTTCTTTAAGTTTTGCAAGTTCATCTCTTACGACTTTTAGAATTTTTTGCGGACTTTCCACTAAATCTCCCAGATATGCTATTGTTTCCCCAACCATTACGTACTCATCCTCAATTTTTTGCCGTTCAAGTGCCGCAAGGCGTCGCAACTGCATGTCCAAAATTGCCGTTGCTTGAATTTCTGTTAATTTAAATCTTGTTATTAAGTTGCTCTTGGCATCTTCCTGATCTTTTGATTCCCTTATAGTTTTTATCACTGCATCGATATTATCAACAGCAATCTTTAGTCCCTCTAGGATATGAAGCCTTGCCCGGGCGACTCGAAGTTCGTATTCTGAGCGTTTTTTTACTACTAAAAATCTATGTTTAAGATATTCTTCTATTATTGTCTTAAGATTTAGTGTCTGAGGTGTGCCGTTTACAAGTGCCACAACATTTGCAGAAAAAATTGTCTGAAGACTCGTGTGCTTGAATAAGTTATTTAATACTTTTCTCGGCGCGGCATCACGCTTAAGCTCAATTACGATTCTCATCCCGTGTCTGTCTGATTCATCCCGAAGATCGGAGATTCCTTCGATTTTCTTGTCTTTTGCAAGCTCTGCAATTCGGGCTACCAAAAGTGCCTTATTTACCTGGTAAGGAAGTTCTGTAACAATTATTGCCGATTTTCCCTGCCCGATGTCTTCTATGTCTGCTTTGCCTCTTATCAAGATTCTTCCCCGCCCCGTTGTATAGACATTTTTTATTTCGTTTATGTCATAAATTGCACCCGCAGTTGGAAAATCCGGACCTTTTATAAACTCTAAAAGCTCATCAATAGTTGTAGCTGATGTTAATACGGGCAGATCTTCTTTCAGGTTTTTTTCAAATTTCGTTTTATCAATCGTGAATATGACGGCATCAATTACCTCCGAAAGATTGTGAGGAGGAATTTTGGTTGCCATTCCCACTGCAATTCCTTCACTTCCCATTAATAGAAGATTTGGTAATTTTGCAGGCAAAAATACGGGTTCCTTTAAGGTCGCATCAAAGTTATCGAGATAATCAACCGTTTCTTTTTCGAGATCAAAAAGCATCTCCGAAGTTATTCCTGCCATGCGGGCTTCGGTGTAACGCATTGCAGCAGGCGGATCTCCATCCATAGAACCAAAATTTCCCTGCCCGTCAATTAAAGGATATCTCAGGGAAAAATCCTGAGCGAGACGTACCAGAGCATCATAAATTGGCATATCTCCGTGAGGATGATATTTTCCCATTACTTCTCCGACAATCTTGGCACTCTTTGAATATTTTGCGCTGTGAGTTAACCCCATCTCGTGCATTGCAAAAAGGATTCTTCGATGGACCGGCTTTAGACCGTCTCTAACATCTGGGAGTGCGCGTTGGACAATAACAGACATCGCGTAATCCAGATACGCACTTTTCATTTCTTTAGTTATTTCGGTTTTATTAACTTTACCAATATCAGCCATAAAAATTAGCAACTAGTTATTAGCCATTAGCAGCTAGAAAAATTGAGATGCCACTAGTTAAACACAACTAATTGCTAGTTGCTAGTCGCTAGTGGCTACTTCATTGATCTTTTAATTTCTTCGAGTGCTTCTTGTTTTCCCTTCCAATCTTTTATTTTCACCCATTTTCCCGGTTCTGTTCTTTTGTAGTTTTCAAAAAAATATTTTATATTTTTTTTGGTTTCTTCCGGAATATCCGATACGTTATTAAAAGATGCAAATTTTGGATCTGCTTTTGGCAACGCAACAGCAACGATTTTATTATCTACTCCCGCTTCGTCTTCCATCTCAAGCATGCCTATCGGTCTTGAAGGAATTACGACTCCCGGAACAACGGGTTTGCTTGATAAAACTAAAACATCTACCGGATCTCCATCATCTGCCAAAGTTCCGGGGACAAAGCCGTAATTGAATGGATAATTCATTTCGGTAAAAAGAAACCTGTCCACAAAAATTACACCTGTGTCTTTATCAAGCTCATACTTAACAGAAACTCCTTGAGGAATTTCTATAAAAACATTTATCTCTTCCGGCGAATTCTTCCCTGCCGATAATTTTTTAATATCCATACTTCAACAATTTACCATTTACCATTTGAAATCATAAATCTAAAGTCGCTAGTTTTGCGTTTGATTGAATAAAGTGTTTTCTAGGCGGAACCTCATCTCCCATGAGCATTGTAAATACCGCATCCGCCTCTTCGGCATCGTCAATTGTTATTTGTTTTAAAATTCTGTTTGCGGGATTCATTGTTGTTTCCCAAAGCTGTTGAGGATTCATTTCCCCCAAACCCTTGTATCTCTGAATATTAATTATATTTTTTGCGCCTTTTGCCCTAATAGACCCAATTATTTTTTCTTTCTCATCATCAGAGTATGCATACTGTATGTCTTTGCCTATTTGTATTTTGTAAAGCGGCGGTTGGGCAATATATAAAAATCCTTCTTTGATGATATCCGGCAAGTGCCGGTAGAAAAATGTGAGAATAAGTGTTTCTATGTGCTCTCCGTCTACGTCTGCATCGGTCATTATGATTACGCGATGATATCTTAGTTTATCAAATCTTATGCTCTCCCCTATTCCCATTCCCAAAGCAATAATAAGATTTTTTAGCTCTTCGTGTTCAATTATTTTATCAAGCCTTGCCCTTTCTGTATTTAATATTTTTCCGCCTATTGGAAGAATTGCCTGAAATTTTCTGTCTCTTCCCTGTTTTGCCGATCCTCCTGCAGAATCTCCCTCTACTATATATAGTTCGGAGACAGCCGGGTCTTTTTCCTGGCAGTCCGCAAGTTTTCCCGGAAGTGATGAGCCTTCTAAGGCTCCCTTTCTCAGTATCGCTTCTTTAGCAGCTTTTGCCGCAAGTCTTGCCTTGGCTGCTAAAAAAACTTTTTCTAAAATCCTCCTTGCGTCACTCGGATTTTCCTCAAAATAAGTACTAAGGCCTTCCTTAACAATTGTTTGAACAAGAGGTTGGATTTCTGCATTTCCCAGTTTTCCTTTTGTCTGTCCTTCAAACTGAATCTTATCCTGAGGCATTTTTACAAAAAGAACTGCGGTTAATCCTTCTCTCGTGTCGTCTCCCGTAATTGAATCCTCATCACTTTTGAAACTTCCGACCTTTTTTCCGTAGTCGTTTATTGCACGCGTTAAAGCCATCCTAAAACCTGTTAAATGAGTTCCGCCGTTTACCGTATTTATTACATTTACATAACTTTCTACATTTTCCGAGTAGCCGTTGTTGTACGCAAGCGCAACTTCTACCTCCACTTCCCCTTGCTGTTTGCCTATAAATATTGTTTTATGAAGCGGGTCTTTGTTTTCGTTCAATTTGGTGACAAGCGAAGTTATTCCGCCTTCAAAATAATAGTGGACTTGTCGTGGCTCTTTCTCTCTTAAATCAAAAAAATGAAAGTAAAGGCTTGGAACAAGATAAGCCCTTTCTCTTATTGCTTTTTTTACAATGTCAAAATCGAATTCTATGGTTGAGAAAACTTGCTTATCCGCAAGGAAAGTTACAGTCGTTCCCGATTTTGCATCATTTTTTAATGCGGAAATATCAAGTTTTGATTTATCTATTTGCTTAACCACTGATTTTGGTACTCCTCTTTGATATTCCTGCCCGTAAATTTTCCCGTCTCTTTTTACCTCAACCCACATCCACGAAGACAGCGCATTTACAACAGAACTGCCTACTCCATGTAAACCGCCTGAGATTTTATATGCAGATCCGCCGAATTTTCCGCCCGCGTGAAGTTTGGTCATAACAATCTCAAGTGCCGATTTTTTAAATTGCGGCATTATATCAACAGGAATTCCCCGGCCGTCATCTACAACAGTTGCCGAGCCATCAGGATTAAGGCTTATCCAGACATTTTTGGCAAAACCGGCCAGTGCCTCATCAACTGCGTTGTCTATGATTTCTCTAAGAGTTTCGTGAAGACCGATAACATCGGTTGAGCCAATATACATTCCGGGTCTTTTTCTGACCGGTTCCAAGCCTTCCAAAACTTGAATATGCTCTGCGGAATAATCGGATTTTTGAGTTGATTTTGGTTTTGAGGTTTTTGCCATTACAATTCATTTTAGCAGAATTTTCGACCTGTTTCTAGGGGTAAGGTGTATAATTTAATAGTGGATAAGAATATTTTATTTATAAAAACTCTTGAAGATATACAAAGCAGATTAGCTTCTCATGGCTCCTATGAAATATTAATGATAGCCGGTCTTTTAAGAAAGTTGTTACTAGATGATTACCCCTTAATGGATCAAGTTAATGAGAAAAAAAGAATTAAAGTAAGATTCACAATTAATGCTCGTCAAATTAATCCTCTTTTGAAAGAAGCTTCTTTTTGGTCAATACAAGACGGCTTTGATCCTGAAACAGCCCATTTCGCTGTCTTCAAGGGGGTTGATAGAAATAGTATGTTAAAAGAAATTGTAATGAGGTCGAATGGAATATCTCTTACAGTTGCTGATCTTATAAAATTTTTGTGTCATGTCGAGGGAAGTATTCACTCAGGTATGCCTAAAGAAGATAAAGAATTTATTTTACAGGAAATTGAAAAAGAACTTAAAATAGGAGGATTAAATCCAGTTATTCGTTCAATAATGTCAATTGCGAGGGTTGTACTAAAAGGATTGGAGCCATTAAGAAAAGAAATTAAGAAATAGTTTCAAAACCAAATTTTCCCCTCCCTATTTTACTGCGTTTTTATTATCCAGTATGTCATGGGGTTCAGTAATGCGGAGATAATAGCCAAATGGATCTTCAATGCGGAAATCTTTTAATCCCCATGGTTTTACCTGAAGTTCTTCTACAATATTTGCAAAACCTTTTGCGGTTTCATAAACTTTTTCAATGTTTTCAGCCATTATTACAACTTCAATCCCGTAACCTCTTTTTGTATCTTGAGGAAATTTTTTAAAATATTCCTGCTCATAAACAAATTCATTTCCCGGATAGAAACAAAGAATATTGCCTCCCATTTTCATTACGAGGTACCCTTTCTTTTCTTCGGGTTTTCTTTCCCAAATAACTTTAAAACCCAGTTTTCCGTAAAACTGTTTTACTTTTTCAAAATCAGGAATATGAAGCTCTAAGAGAACATTGTTTTGTGCGGGTTTTACCATAAGGAGATTATATTACTTTGCGGGTTTAAAGCCAAATTTTACCCAGATTAATTATTTTCAGTTCATCCGTCTGTCCGAATGTCGGCTGCATGAAGGGTTTAGTAAGCGCTCCAGGGGAATTCCTCACAAACTTGTTGAGGAAGGGGTGAAATTACCCGATAAGCGCAATAAAACCTGAAAGCAAGAGACGAGGTTAGACGGGAGTTTCTGCTTCTTCTTGTCGGCACAAGAGAAGAAAAGCATTTCAAAACCAAATTTCCCCCTCCCAATACGGGATTGGAGTGGATATCTAAAGATTTCTTGTAAATTTTCTCACAGTTTCAACTGCATAATTAAGAAGGTATTTGGGATAATTTATAATCAAATCCTGGGCGCGCAGGTACTCCATATCTTCTCCGCCGAAGCCGCGCTTAAAAAGTGATAATCCGTGAAACCTGTGCTTGGATTTATCAGTTGGTGATACGCCCCAGAAATTATAACGGGTCACGCCGCGTTTCTTGGCTTCTAAAATTGCTTCCCATTGAATAAGATAAGCGCCGGGGTACTCACGTCCCTGGTCTGTTGATGCTCCATAATGATAAACTGCCTCGCTGCCATAAAAAATTACAAGAGCCTGAGCAAGAAGCCTTTTTCCTATTCTCGCTTTATATAAAAGAGCCATATCGTTTTGGGCAAAGACCTTAAACTGTTCATAAAGATACTCATAGGAGAAAGGAACAAATTTTTGCCGTTTGGAAGTCTGAATTTGTAAATCATAAAATCCTCTGATTTCTTGCGGATCTTTTGTTGCTGTTGCTTCTATTTCCAAAGACAGAGCTTTTTTAATCTCATATCTTGTGGTTTTTCTCATATTTTTTAAGAGCTCGTCTTCGGGTTTTGTAATATCAAGCTGGGAGGTCAATTCTGCATGAAAGTGGATCGGCGCATTGATAAAACCATTGTCTTTGAAAATTTTTTTCGAAAAGTTATCTGATAAGAGTTGCGGTCTGACTCTTACGAAGGCGCAGTCGTTTAATATTGCGATCTTTTTTATTTCCCCAACAAAGGATTTGACAAGAGAAGAATTTTTCCAATCAATAATGGGGCCGCCGGGAACAGTCAGATATTTTCCTCTTTTTGCATCTTCAATAATCGATAGCATTGCTCCGGTTATTTTCTTGTTTTCATAAAATCCTGTTCTTTTGATAGTTTTGCGAAGGTTCTTATGAAACTCGCCCCAATACCAAGAATGCAAAAAATTAGCATCTTTGTGTTTTTCAATAAAATCTTCCCATTCTCTCTCTTGGACAATTTCTTTTATGTTGATCTCAGCCATTCATTTATCCTTTCCGAAATTTTTAAAGCATCTTTTTCCGTAGTATTTATATGAGTTGGTAAGTTTAGGATTATGCGGGAAATCTCAACTGCATTTGGGCATTCGGGCGCAGCATCATCGTACCAAATATCCGAAATAAAAATATTGGATTCTTTAAGAAATTGAATTAATTTTTTTCTATTCTCAGCGAAAATTGGGAATCTTAAATTAGAAGAAATAGAAATTTTCTCTACAATATTTGGGTTTAAAATTTTTTTATTCAACTTTTTTGCATAGATCTGGGCGATTTCTCTTCGGTGGTTTAACTGCTTGGGTAAATTATCAAACTCGAACAATGCTAAATTGCAATACCAGTTTGGTAAAGAATAAAAATCATACAATCCTTCCTGCATCGGTTTGGATAGAAGATTTAATTTTTTCAAAATAAAATGTAATATCTTTCCAAGCCCTAAGGCATAAAGGGACCTTATTTTGTAAGTGAATAAGGGATACATTCTATCTCTTATTTGATTTGCCGGTTCTTTGAATTGGGAGTTTTCCGAGCTTGCGTATTTTTTATTTCTTATAACTAATGCGCCTCCGGAAACGGCATCTATAATTTTGTCTTGACTAAAAGATAAAGCGACAAAATCCCCAATGCTGCCTGTTTCTTTTCCATTTCTGTATTTTGCTCCAACGCAATGTGCAAGATCTTCAATAATAATTATGTTTTTTTCGCGGCAAATTTTTACAATTTTTTCGATGTCAGTTGGGAAACCCAATGTGTTTTGGACAGCAACTGCTTTGATGTTTTTGTTTTCTTTTAAAATTTTTTCCAAAGTTTCCGGAGCGAAATTTAGATCGGTATTTTTTTCTCCCAAATCCAAGCAGATTGGAGTAAGACCAGCCTCCTCAACTGCTTTATAAACTGCATAGCAAGTAAAGCCGTTTATTGCAACGCAGCTTTCTTTTGGAAAATTTAAAATTTTAAGAGCCAAAGTTAATGCTTCCCGCCCTTTGTAAGTAAGAATAACTTTTCCTTGGTATTTCTCCTCAAGAGAATTTTTAAGTTTTTGATTTTGGCCAATAGCATTTGAAAATAAAGATTTTAAAACGTATTTTAAATTATAATCAGAGCCTAGAGAATTAAATATGCTCATGTGTTCTAAATCTCCTCAAGTATTTTGTTTACCACCTCTTTGGTATGGGTGAATTGGGGCGCGTGTCTTGCTCCGTCAATTACATACAATTTAGAATTTTTTATTTTCCCGCTCAAGACCTTTGCGTCTGATAAGGGAGTAATATTGTCATTTTCTCCCCAGATAATAATAGTAGGAACTTTTACTTTTTCGATAAGCAAAGATTTATCCGATTGAGTTAAATTTATCATAGTTTTTTTCATGATTGGATTTGCAGTTTCATAATCTTTTTCTCCGGTTAAGAAATAAAGTAATTTTCGTGCGCCGTCCAGAGATATTACTTTCCTACCAATTTTGGCTAATATGAAAAATACACTTCTTTTTGTTCTGATAATAATATCACTATGATAAATTCCGGCGCTGTCGATCAGAACAAGTTTTGAAATTTTTTCAGGATGTTTAATCGCAAAATTAAGAGCAATACGGCCTCCATTTGAATGACCAATGAGAATAATTTTCCCTTTTTCTCTTTTTAAATTTTCCCTTAACCACTTAACATAATCATCTATGCCCCAAATCCTATCAATTTTTTCTGTAAGTCCGGGAATCTTAAGAAGCTTTGTTTCAAATCCTTTCGATTCTAGTTTTTTTGCGAAGTTTCCCCATTTATCGAGTGTTTGTGTCCAGCCGTGCAAAATATATATTGACGATTGACTCATAGGCCGAACTTTCTTCTTCTTTTTTGCCATACTTTCTCCCTTCTTGGAAGTTTTTCGATATCTTTTTTATCCAAAAGCAAATGCTCGATTACTCCTTCCAAAAATCTTGCGCCTTTAAAAAGCAGTAATTCACGGCCTTTGAGATTTAGTTTTAAATAATCAAGAACTTCATTCGGATTTATGAATTTTTCAATTTTGGTTCTTCCGTCAAGTAATTTTTGGAGTCTTGGATATGTATATTCAGAAACTCGGGGACCCATAAGGATAATCTTATCTGATTTAATTTTGGATATAACTTCTGCCAGTTTTTCATGCTCTTGCCGTTGACTTTCTCCCTGCTCGAGCATATCGCCTGCTATTATCCATTTTTGTTCGGCTGTTATATTGTCAAACATTTCTAGAATTACGGTCATAGAATCAAGGTTGGCGTTATAGCTGCTGTCGATAATAGTCGTATTCTTAAGCCCCTTGAAGATTGAATTTCTTCCCGACGGGAGCGAAAAGTTTTTAAAAGTTGGATCAGGTTTGATATTTAATTTTTTAAAAAGCACATTGGACATTGCAATGGCATAGAAAAATTTCCTCGGCAAGAGATGATTGAATTCGTAGGTTTGCGGCCCTATTTTAAAAATTGTTTTGTCTTTTAAGACTTCATAGTCTCCAAGGGTTTTTACGGAAACTTTCTCAATATGCGATTTAGTTCTCCCGAATTGTTTTTCAATAAGATTTGAATCCCCATTTACAATGCAAAGTTTTCTTGAGTACTCTAGGAAATAGCCGAATTCAAATGCAATTGCCTCCTCGACTGTTTCAAATTTGCTGTTTTTTACCAAGGGATCAAAATTCATACTGTGAGTTCTTGTTGAGTTGGTCCAAAGAGTAACTTCGGGTTTAAGAAGTGTCGCCAAAAACTTTCCTTCATTTGGTCTATCACAGTCAGCTTCAACAACATAAATTTTCTGACTGGGTATTTTCGAAAGGATTTTGAATGGTGTTGAAAAGAACAAAAAAATCCATTCAATTGGCTCTAAGGTATTTCTTTTTAGATTTAAGATATCAAAAGGTATTCCATATGCACTGTTTCCTTTATGGGTGTATTTTGCTTTTTCTCCAATTTGAGATTCAAGCAAGTGAAGAAGAGTTGTCTTTCCGCTTGAGCCGGTCACTACTATTATATATGGGTTCCATCTTGAGAGTCTTATTTTCGCAAAAAACCTAAAATAATAGGCAAAGGGAAAATAAAATAATTTCTTGAAGGTCTTAATCATTTAAATAGATAAAAAGAGATTTTCAAGGGCAAAGCGCTGGTTTACATTCGTTGTTTTAATAATAGTATATGTATTTTGCATTTTTTGTAAAATTTTTATTTTATTTTGTTCAAAACCCGTATCTTTATTAATCTCTTCGATTATTTTTTTTCGCAGGATTATTATCATTTTTTCAAGCCAAACTATGGTTTCTTCCCTGCTCTTCCCAAAATCCTGCGCCAGTCTTAGCCTCTTCCCTACCCCCGAAGTTGAAAGAGAAGACAAAACTTCAGCTATTTGATTCCCCTCTAATTCTCCAAATTTTTCTCTTTTATCATCTATCGTAATATTTTTGCATCTTGAAAGGATTGTTGGTAAAACCTGCGAACCACTCTCAACTAATAATAATATAATAGTATTGTTGGGTGGTTCTTCCAAAATCTTGAGCAGCGCATTTTGAGCCTCAATTGTCAATCCGTTATAAGCCTTAAGAATAATTGCTTTAGTTTCACTTTTTATCGGCTTTAAATAAATTTTTTTTTGAATGATTCTTACATCTTCTATTCCAACAGATTTTTCAAAATTAATACTGTCTATGTCGATTTTGTCGATTTTATTTTTAGAACACAAAGAGCCTGCTTTTTTAAAAGCTTCTTCTCTATCTTTTGAGGAAATTAAAAAAGATTGCATAAATTATTCGCTCGCGAAGCTGTCATCCTGAACAACCGTGAAGGATCTTGGATTCTTCTCCTTCGGCAAGCTCAGGATCAGAATGACAATTGTTTTGCCTTCGGCTCCTTGATCCCGCCAGGGCGGGATCTTCGGCATCCCGCCAAGGGCGGAATGCCTTGACATTATAGCTTATTTTTACATAGTATAGAAGTAATGCCCACCGCAGATTTAAGTCCATCAGATCAGAGCACGACCATACTCGATGTATTGGCTTCCCAGCATTTAATAACGCCGCAGCAGATATCGGAAATAAAAGTTAAAAGTGCAAGCCTTGGAGAATCGCATGAAGAAATTTTGACATCTTTAAATATTGTTTCTGCGGAAAAAGTAACCGAGGCGAAAGCAAAACTTTTAGGAATTCCCTTTATTTCACTTTCTTCTACTTCATTTTCCCCCCAGGCTTTAAGTATGGTGCCCCGAGCAGTTGCCGAAAGGTTTCTATTGATTCCCTTTCTTTACGATGAGAAAACCCAAGTATTATCCTTAGCAATGGCAAATCCGGTAGATCTTGAGGCGCTTGAATTTGTACGCCAAAAAACAGGGCTTATCGTAAAAACTTTTGCAGCATCCGCAGATGATGTTAGAAAAGCAATAAATCAACAATACCGGCAGGAAATAGTCGGAGAAGTAGGGGAAGCTTTAAAACAGACAGAGGAAGAGCTCTTAAAAATTCCTACTATTGACAGCAGGCAAATTGCGGAGATTATAAAAGAAGCTCCAATTGCAAAAATAGTTTCAACTATTTTAGAATACGCAGTTTCCTCCAGAGCCTCCGATGTTCATATCGAACCACAGGAAGATAGAATTAGAGTACGTTATAGAATCGACGGTATTTTATATGATAAGCTAAGTCTTCCAAAAACCGTACAAGAAGCAGTGGTTTCCCGCATTAAAATTCTTTCTAATATGAAAATCGATGAACATCGGATTCCCCAAGATGGACGTTTTAATTTTAAGGTAGGAAATAATGAAGTTGATCTTCGTATTTCTGTAATGCCAGCATCCAGCGGCGAAAAAATTGTTATGAGGCTTCTTAGGAAATCCGGAGGAATACCAACTCTTGCGGAGCTTGGGCTAACCGGAACATCGTTAAAGAATCTTGAAACTTCTATACTCCGTCCTCACGGAATAATATTGGCTTGCGGACCAACCGGATCGGGGAAAACCACAACACTATACTCGGTTCTTGAGAAACTTAATACGACAAGAGTAAATATTATGACTTTGGAGGATCCAATCGAGTATCAAATGCCGGGCGTTAATCAGGTCCAGATAAACCCTGTCGTAGGTCTTACTTTTGCAACAGGACTCAGGTCTTTTTTAAGACAGGATCCAAATATTATCCTGGTTGGAGAGATCAGGGATAAAGAAACGACAGAGCTTGCGCTTCAGGCATCTCTTACAGGGCATCTAGTATTCTCAACTCTTCATACCTCCGATGCATCAGGCGCCCTGCCGCGCCTTATTGATTTAGGAGCCGAACCCTTTCTGCTTTCATCTACAATGAATGGAATTGTCGGACAAAGAATTGTTCGAAAGGTCTGTACGTACTGCAAAGAAACTTATCCGCCGCTTCGGCAAATCGTCGATGAAATGAGAGATGTTTTAGGAAAACTATTTCCCCCGGAAAACGCAGAGATAAGACTTTCTAAAGGAGGAGGCTGCGAAAAATGCGCAGGGTCGGGCTATTTGGGAAGAATTGGAATATTTGAGGTGCTGCCGGTTTCTAATAAAATATCTAATTTGATACTTGAGCATCCCAATAGTTCGGCTGTAGAAAAAGAAGCAGTTTTAGAGGGAATGATAACAATGAAACAAGACGGATATTTAAAAGTTTTACAAGGAATTACGACACCGGAAGAAGTCATAAGAGTTGCGCAGGAATAGCTTAGCAATTAGCCATTAGCTACTAGCAATTAGAATATTGACTAGTGGCTAGGAACTAGTAGCTAGTTGCTATTTACAGTATGGATATACAACAATTACTGCATTTAACAGTTACAAACAAAGCATCGGATCTTCATCTTTTGCCGGGGGTGCCTCCGGCAGTTAGAATCGATGGAGCTTTAAGCTATATTTCAAATTATCCAGTTTTAACAAAAGAAGGGGCGGAATCAATGATTTTTTCGCTTCTTAATCCTGTCCAACGGGAACGTTTTTTAAAAGATAAAGAGCTTGATTTCTCTTTTGGTTTTGGAGGAGGAATAAATGGGGATTTAGGCAGATTTAGAGGAAATATTTATTATCAGCGCGGTTTTATATGCGCAGAATTCAGATTTCTTGAACCCCGGATAAGAACTATCGAAGAACTTAATCTGCCCAAGATTATCCATAATTTTTCGAATTTAAAACAAGGATTAGTTTTGGTAACCGGACCCACAGGTCATGGAAAATCAACAACACTCGCCTCAATTATAAATGAAATAAATCTTAACAAAGCTGTCCATATCTTAGCTGTTGAGGATCCCATCGAGTATGTTTACCCTTCCGCAAAAAGCTTAATTTCTCAAAGAGAGATGGGACTTGATACGCATTCTTGGGCCTCGGCGCTTCGTTCGGCCTTGCGGGAAGATCCGGATGTGGTTTTGGTAGGAGAAATGAGGGATCCTGAGACAATTTCATCAACAATCACAATTGCCGAAACAGGTCATTTGGTTTTTTCAACCCTTCATACCAATTCGGCGGCCCAAAGTATAGATAGGATCATTGATGCGTTTCCCCCAGGTCAACAGTCTCAAATAAAAATTCAGCTCGCAGCGACTTTAAAAGGAATAGTTTCTCAAAGGCTTTTGCCTCAAATTTCAGGAGGCAGGATTCCGGCCGTTGAGCTTTTAATCGGAACACCTGCTGTTTCGAGTAATATTAGAGAAGGAAAAACTCATCTTATAGATTCAATTATTCAAAATTCTCAAGATGTCGGAATGATTCCATTGGAGTCGTCCTTGGCTTCTCTGGTCTTATCAGGAGCAATTAGTCTTGAAACGGCTAAAGGCTACGCCTTACGTCAGGAGGAGCTGTTAAGACTTATCGGGTAATATATGAGGTTACGGTATAAAGCAATTACCAGGGATAACAAAATTATTCGTGGTTTAGTCGATGCAAAAGAAATAAACGAAGCCGCTGTTTATCTTCGAAGTAAAAATCTTGTACCAATAACTATTGCCCAAGAATCAAAAAACAGCATTTTAAACAAGTTACCATTTTTAGGCAAGATTAAAGGGTCCGATCTAATTCTTTTTACAAGACAGTTATCTTCTATGCTTTCCTCGGGTCTTACTCTTATTAGATCTTTGGAGATTCTTAAAGAACAATTTACCAATGAGGCAATGCTGGAAGATGTTAGTAGTATTATAACCGATATCGAAGAAGGAAAAACTTTCTCTTTTGCAATTTCAAAATTCCCGGATGTTTTTTCTCCAATTTATGTTTCTATTATAAAATCCGCAGAATCTTCGGGACTTTTAGACAGAGCACTTTTAAGACTTTCGGATAATTTAGAGAAAGAGGAAAAGCTAAAAGGTACTATAAAAGCCGCACTTTTTTATCCTGCAATTGTTGTTGCGCTTATGGCAGTCGTAGTTTTTATAATGATGACTTTTGTTATTCCGCAACTGGCTAATCTTTATAAAAGTCTTAATGTGGAGCTTCCTTTGCCTACCAAAATTATTATTTCCGTTTCCGGATTCTTTGTGGTTTTTTGGCCGCTTGTCATTGGTTTAACCGCTCTATCGATATTTTTATACAGAAGATGGTATAAAACAGAAGCGGGCAGACTTATTATAGACAATCTTATTTTTAAAATTCCGGTTTTTGGAAATCTTATTAAAAAAGTCATCCTTACGGAGCTGACCAGAACCTTAGGGGTTCTTGTAGGAAGCGGAAGTTTGGTAGTTGATTCCCTTATTCAGACTTCTGAAACTCTGGGAAATATCCACTACAGAAACGCAGTAAAAGATGTAGCAAGGAAAGTAGAAAACGGAGTAACAATTGGAGATGCGATGTCCTCGTATAGTCTCTTCCCTCCCCTTTTGGTACAGCTTGTAAAAATAGGAGAGCAAACAGGAAAACTCGATGAAACTCTTTTAAAAGCATCCGAATACTTCGAAAGAGAAGCAGAACAATTGGTTAAAACACTAACAACTGCTCTTGAACCGCTTATTATGGTAACCTTGGGAGTAGGAGTTGCTTTTTTAATGATTTCGGTAATAACGCCGATTTATAGTTTGATTTCTTTTATTAAATAGCCTTATTTTGCCCCCTTGACAAGAGATTTTTATTACGTTTATACTTAATACATACATGAAAAGACTGCTCAAGAAACTTTCAGCGAAATTCTCAATTGTCCATTCTCAATTTTCAATTCTCCAAAAAGGTTTCACTCTCATAGAACTTCTCGTCGTCATCGCAGTTTTGGGAGTCTTAGCGGCAATCGTTCTTCTGGCAGTCAATCCGGGAGAACAACTTGCAAGAGCAAGAGATACGAACAGAATTTCTGCAGTTACTCAGTTAGGGAGAACTCTGCAGGCTTACTTTACTGCTCAGGGAGGAACATTTTCAGGAGTTCCAAATGGAACTGTTCCCGCAACACCTATAGATTGGATGTCGCCGTTGGTGGTCAGCAACGATTTAAAAGTAAGGCCAGCCAATCCAGGTTGGACCACTGCACCGACTACTAACTGTGACGGGCAGTATCGGGAAGCAAACGCAGCTACTATTCCAGTAGCTGTAGCTATTAGTAACGGTAACGCAGGAGGCTATTGTTATAGGACAAATGGAACTACTGATTCGATTGTGTATGCAAGACTTGAGGCGACATTAAACAATGGTAAATGTACTGGTGTTGGAGTAGTTGCTTGGTCTGTTTTTTCAACTGCTGATGCAAGGTCAGGTGTGGTATGCAGCTCTACCGAACCAGCTGTAGGGACTCAAATCTTTTTGCCATAAAATAAATCTTCTTCCTTCTTCCTTCAATTAATTCTATGCTAAACTAATATTTATGTTGGTAGTATTATGAGATTCGCCACCTGAGATTCGCCACCTGAAAGGTGAAACACGATCGCTACCTGTTGACACAGCTTATAATTGTCTGCTACTTTTAATATATGTCTGGTAGACGCACCCCTTTGGTAAATGGCGAATATTATCATATTTTAAATCGTGGAGTAGCGCGTCAGCCCACATTTCTAAACAAAAATGATTATAAGCAAGCTCTTTTGACACTATCTTATTATCGTTTTACTTCCCCACCCGTAAGACTTTCAAGGTTTAAAGAATTTTCTCAAGAAGAACGTAATCGAATAGTTGCAAACATGCAGAAAAAAGAAAAATTTGCTGAAATAATTTCTTTTGTTTTTATGTCCAATCATTTTCATCTTCTCTTAAGACAAAGTGTTAACAATGGAATTTCTCATTTTCTTAGTAAATTTACAAATAGTTATACAAAATACTTTAATACAAAATACAATAGGGTGGGACCCGTATTTCAAGGCGTATTTAAATCTGTACATATTGACTCCGATGAGCAATTATTGCATCTTTCCCGCTATATTCATCTTAATCCGGTTGTCTCAGCGGTTATCAATGAACAGAGTTTGTTTTCCTATGAGTGGTCATCCCTACCAGATTTTTTAACCGGAAAATCGGATTTAGTCCAGATAGAACATATTCTTGAACAGTTTAAAACATTAGAAGATTATAAGAGATTCATCTTAGATAATGTTGATTATGGAAAAAAATTAGAAGAAATAAAACACTTAATTATAGAGTAAACTTTCAGGTAGCGAGGCTGTTTCACCTTTCAGGTGAACGAGGGTGTCGGGATATCACACGCCACACGAAGGCAATGTTCTGTTTCAGCTTCATTACCTCGGGGGGGTGCACGAAGTGCATTTCTCCCCGTTGTTATTGATACATCAATCAAATAACATTATATTAATGTTCACTCTATTATTATTCATTCTTGGATTATCAATTGGGAGTTTTTTGAATGTTTTGATAGACAGAATTCCAAATGATGAGCCCCCTTTTAAAGGACGATCCTACTGCGATAGATGTAAAAAAACTTTGAAATGGTATGATTTAATTCCGCTAATTTCATATTTGTATTTAAAAGGAAAATGCAGGTATTGCAGGGATTACATTTCATTTTACTATCCGTTAGTTGAGCTTATCACAGGTGTAATGTTTGTAATTCTCTTCTTGTGGCTCGGAAATTTACCATTTACCATTTACTATTTACCATCTCTTAATTCTCAATTCTCAATTTTCAATTTTCAATTTATCCTAAACTATTTCTATTATGCTTTTATCCTCTCTTCTTTTATAGTTATTTTCTTTACCGACCTTAAATATGGAATAATACCAGATAAAATAATTTACCCAGCGATAATTATTTCTTTCTTCTTTTTATTCTTTACCCCGAAGGAATCATGGCTTTGGCTTGCACTTCAGTCTGCCACCCTAGTTCAGCTTGCCACCCTTGGGGTGTACGCGAATAGGTTTCTTTCGGCGCTGGGTGGTTTCGCATTTTTTTTGTTCCTGTATCTAATAACTCGAGGAAAGGGGATGGGCTTTGGAGATGTAAAACTGGCATTTTTGATAGGTATAGTTTTGGGATTTCCTAAAATTATAACAGCTTTGTACTTGGCATTCTTGACAGGAGCAATTGTAGGTTCCATACTTATTATATGGAGAAAAAAGAAATTAAAGGGAGGAACGATTCCCTTCGGACCATTTTTAATTATTGGAGCCGTCTTAAGCCTTTTTTTTGGAGAAAAAATCCTTCGTTTGGTTTCACTCTGGTTGAGCTTTTAATTGTTATTTTAGTTATTGGGATTATGGCAGCCGGACTCTTATATATTATTGATCCGCTTGGGCAAATTCAAAAAGCAAATGATGCCAAAAGAAAATCCGATCTCGATCAGCTGCAGAGAGCTTTGGAAACATATTATAACGATAATGGAAAGTATCCTCCATCGTCCGGCAGCACTATTATTGCGCCTTGTACCGGTACGTATCGCATAAATCCTCCTACTGGATGTATAGAATGGGGCACATCTTGGACTGTCTACAATACAACAATTCCCAAAGATCCAACGCCGTCTACGCGAAATTATGTTTATTTTGCAAGTTCTGACGGACAATCTTACTGGATTTATGCAAGTCTTGAAAAATCCGGGGATCCTCAATTGTGCAGCTCACCAGATGCAAGCGGAGAATGTTCCAGCATAACAACGAATACCATAGCAATAAAATCTTGCGGACCATCCTCCAGCAAGCCGTGTAATTATGGAGCATCAAGCCCGAACGTTTCGCCCTAAAAGAATTATGAATTATGAATTATGAATTATGAATTATGAGTAAAGACTTATTATATAAAGAAATCAAAAAATCTCTTAAATCTTATTTCTTAAATCTTAAATCTAGTTTTGGCTTTACCCTAATTGAGCTTTTGATTGTTATAGCAATTATTGGAGTTTTGGCAACTATTCTTTTGGTAAATTTTATGGGCGTTCGGCAAAGAACGCGGGATGCCCAAAGAAAAGCAGATCTTCGTCAAATCCAATCTGCTATCGAATTGTACAAAGCAGATCAAAGTACTTATCCGGCTTCCCCTCTTTACCAAGTTAATTGTTCTACATCCTCCCCATTAACCTATCCTCAAACGGGAACTCCAATAGTTATCTACATGACAAAATTACCCTGCGATCCGTCCGGAGCTTCCTGGTGGAATTCCGGCAATTATTATTATTCTTTAAATGGCACAACTTATACTCTCGGCGCATGTATTGAAAATGCAAATGATGCAGATTCTCAAGTTACATCAACTAATCCATCTGGATCGTCCCCCACCGGCTGTGCTAGTAGTAAGTATTATGTTCTAACAAATCCATGATTATAGAAAGTTGAGAGTTGAAAAATGTCCCGCTGATAGTTTTCAGTCGGGATCCCGCTATGGCGGGAAAAAATGATAACGGAGAATGATCAATCATAAATCGTCAATCATAAACCTGCCTGCCGGCAAGGCAGGTCGTAAATCTCAATCGGCTTTCACTCTCATTGAGCTTTTGATTGTTATAGTAATTATTGGAATTTTAGCAACAATTTTTTTTGCAAATTATCTGGGGGTAAGACAAAGAGCAAGGGATTCCCAAAGAAAGTCAAATTTGCGGCAAATACAGGCGGCTTTGGAGCTTTACAGATATGGTCAGGGAAGTTATCCTGTTCCCGGTATTTATGGTCTATATCCTGCAAATTGCCCGACATCCGGCCCTCTTGTTGGAGGAACGGAAACTTATATGAAAAATATCCCCTGCGATTCTAAAGGCATTTCTTATTACAACAGCGGAGATTACTATTATACAAGCGGCGGGACAAGCTATACCCTTTGCGCCTGTTTGGAAAATATTTATGACAGTCAGGGAGCAGCCAATAATACATGCAGTGCGGGAGCGAGTTCTGTCTGCAGTTCGGGTGAATTCTTTTCCCTGCAAAGCCAATGATTATAAAATCTTTAGGTTTTACTTTAATCGAGCTGATTGTAGTTTTGTCTGTTGCGGCAGTTATCTCTGTTATAGGTATTGCGGCTTTTGTTTCATACAATCAAACCCAAGCGTTAAATACAACGGCCGCGGATATTGCAAGTATGTTTAGCGTTGCAAAATCAAGAGCCGCATCCGGGGTAAAACCAACTACTTGCAGTAGTAGTCAGTCTCTTGACGGTTACCAGATTTTTATTAGTATAGTCAATAGAACTTACAAACTTAATGCAATTTGTCCTCCTGTAACTTCTCTTATCCTAACCAGTATTTTGCCAAGCACGATTTCCTTTAGCAATCCAACTGATATGACCTTTTTCTTTCCTGTTTTAACCGGAGGGTTTACAAAAAGCAGCGACACGATTGATTTAAGCGGTTTTGGCAGGAGTAAGACCATTACAGTTGATTCTTTGGGAAACGTCAAATGAGATGAGAGATGACCCATTCGATAAGACTCAGGGTCATCCTGAGCAAAGTCGAACGGATGAGAGATGAGAGATAATATGAAAAAACAATCGGGGCAGACTTTGCTTGAAGCATTAATAGCGCTGGCTACTGCGGTTGTAATAATTTCGGCAATGACTGTAATAGTCTTGTCTTCTTTGGGGAACGCGCAATTCTCAAAGAATCAAAATCAGGCGACGCAATATGCGCAGCAGGGAATAGAGTTTTTGAAAAACCTAAGCCAGTCTAATTGGTCTACTTTTTCTGCCTATAATCTGACCAATTACTGTATGCCCTCAGATAACAGCTTGCCTCCAAAAATAGGACAAGACTGCGGGTCACCACCGAATAATGTGGGAATTTTCTCAAGAGAAGTAACCATAAGACAGAGCTCAGATCTTTCAAACACCTGTAGTCCAGTCATAAATAGCGCTTTGGTTACTGTTTCTGTTGGGTGGTCGGATAACAAATGTACGAGCGCAACAGATGTTTATTGTCACAAAATAAAGCTAATTTCGTGTATTTATAATTCACCGGCCATTCCACGGCCCTAGAAGAATTATGAATTATGAATTATGAATTATGAGTAAAGACTTATTATATAAAGAAATCAAAAAATCTCTTAAATCTTATTTCTTAAATCTTAAATCTAGTTTTGGCTTCACCCTGATCGAGCTTCTTGTAGTTATTTTAATTATCTTTTCTGTTGGAATTTTGATTGTAAGTATTTTATTTTCGGCGCTGCGGGGAGCTAATAAAACAAATACAATAGATTTGGTTAGAAGAAACGGAAACTCTGCAATAACCCAAATGTCAAAGATG
>Ga0080064_1003007_pt1 | contig 26127 bp, 19 predicted proteins | sample Subgrocontami54m_FD_69260 | JGI IMG/M metagenome (GOLD analysis project Ga0080064, IMG submission 69260) | Subsurface groundwater microbial communities from S. Glens Falls, New York, USA - GMW46 contaminated, 5.4 m (SPADES assembly) (version 2) ...
AACAGGGCAGCGCAATATTCGGCGAATTAACCGGGCTTGCTGTCTGCATTAAACCGGGCCATGCACTTTATATTCCAACAGCCCATCGCTATCTGGGCGCTCCTTCGCAGATTGACAGGCGATTTGTAACTCAGGCCATTAAACCCATTATTGAAGATGAAGGGATAAAAAAGATTAGCCATGATATAAAGGCAGTTCATATCTTTTTTAAACAGCGCAATATTCAGATGAGGGGCGCAATCTTTGACACCGGCATCGCGTCATATCTGTTAAATCCTTCCAGGTCAAACTATAATATTGAGGATATAGCCCATGAACACTTAGGGCATAAAATGGCGCAATTCAAAACAGCGGCATTTGAAGATGTTGATATAAATACCGCATGCAGCAGGGCTTGCGCTGAGGCTGACGCAATATTTCAGATCTCCGGGAAATTATTGCCGCAATTGGAAGGCGATTGCCTTTTAAGCCTTTTTAATGAAATAGAAATTCCATTGGCCGGGGTTCTGGCAGAGATGGAACTTAACGGCATAAAGGTTGACAGGGGATATTTCTTAAATCTTTCTAAAGAGCTGGAAGTCCGGATTGAAAATATCAGAAACAGGATTTATTCAATTGCCGGCGTAGAATTCAATATCAATTCGCCCAAACAATTAGCCTCAGTTTTGTTTGAGAAGCTAAAATTAAAGCCTGTAAAAAAGACAAAGACAGGATTTTCTACAGATGAGGATGTTTTAAAAACACTTGCCGCCGGCCATGAGCTTCCGGCGGAGATTTTAAATTTCAGGCAGCTCTCAAAATTAAAATCAACCTATGTGGACGCAATTTTAGGTCTTATAAATCCGGCAACTCAAAGGATTCACACATCGTTCAATCAAACAGTTACGGCAACAGGACGGCTTTCCAGTTCAGAGCCTAATCTTCAGAATATCCCTATAAGGACAGAGCTTGGGAAAAGGATTAGGAGGGGTTTTATTGCAGACAAGGGTTTTTTGTTTTTATCAGCGGATTATTCGCAGGTAGAGCTCAGGATCGTTGCGCATCTGTCCAGAGATCCGCTGCTTGTAGAGGCGTTTAAAAAAGATGAGGATGTCCATACAAGGACAGCGTCAGAGGTCTTTGACATTATGCCCGAGCTTGTGACCGAAGATATGAGGAGAAGGGCAAAGGCGATAAACTTCGGCATTATCTATGGCATGGGGGCTTATGGTCTGGCCGCAGAATTAGGTATATCCCAGGACGAGGCAAGGGGTTATATTGACGATTATTTTCTGCATTACAAAGATGTTAAGTTATTTATTGATAAGACCATCAACGAGGCAAAGGAAAAAGGCTATGTGACAACACTCTTTGGAAGGCGGCGGCATATACCTGAACTCAGAAGCGAAAGCGAACAGATAAGACGATTGGGAGAGAGAATGGCAATCAATACGCCTGTGCAGGGGACGGCCGCGGATATAATAAAGATTGCAATGATAAATATATCCAAAAGATTGAAAGATCGCGGCCTTTGCTCAAGGATGTTGCTTCAGATCCATGACGAACTTGTCTTTGAGTCGCCGGACGAGGAAATAGAATTGCTGAAGAAGTTTGTAAGGGAAGAGATGGAGACGGCAGCCAATCTGTCCGTGCCTGTAAAGGTTGATATTCAGATTGGAGCCAACTGGGGAGAGTTGTAAAATATCTTGCAAAAATGGCCTTGAAAAGATATTGTAACGGATATGACAAGGTTTATAAGAGATATATCAATCAATAAAAGTAGGTTTCTATGAGTTTCATAAACAACATAAAGATTAAGAGCAAGCTCATTCTGATGCTTATCTTTCCAATCGCAGGCCTCATGTATTTCTCAGTAAACGGTATATGGGAGAAGTCCATATTGTCAAGCAATATGAGGGCTGTAGAAAGCCTATCCAGCCTTGCAGTCAAGATAAGCGCTCTGGTGCATGAACTGCAGAAAGAGAGGGGCGCCTCAGCCGTGTTTCTTGGCAGAAAAGGGACGGAATTTGTATCTGAGCTTTCAGGACAAAGGCATGAGACAGACAAGAAACTTACAGATTTACAGATATTTCTTAAGGGTTTTGATGCAAGCAGATTTGGCGCAGAGTTTAAAGGCAACATGGATACCGCATTGACTGATATTGATGCCATTAAAGGCAAGAGAGAGGCTATTGATAGACTTCGTATTTCAGGAGGCGAGGCAAGAAACTATTTTGCAAATACAATCAGTTCGTCTTTGGACATTGTTGCTGCCATATCCAGACTGAGCAGCAATACTGAGATAACTATCATGACATCTGCATATGTTAATTTTCTGCTTGCAAAGGAAAGGGTAGGGAAAGAACGTGCGCTTATGAGTAGTACCTTTGCTATGGACAGGTTTGAACCAGGGATGTTTAATGATTTCGTTTCCTTTGTGGCGGAACAGAATGCCTACATAAATGTATTCCTATACTTTGCCTCATCTGGTCAAAAGGATTTTTACAAAACAAAAATGCAGGGCCAGTTTGTGGATGAATCGGCGAGGATGAGAAAGATTGCCTTTGAAAAAGGAGATAAGGGAGGGTTTGGGGTAGATGCAGGACATTGGTACAGGATGATAACAGGCAAGATAAATCTCTTGAAAGAGGTTGAAGACCGCCTCTCAAATGACCTGCATTTCAAGGCAAAACAGCTTGAAAGCAATACCCAGTTTGCCTTGATAGTTTTTGCACTGCTTACTGTTATTGTCGTTATCCTTGCAGTAATTTTTGCATTTCTGGTTGTGCGCGGTATCACACAGCCGTTAAATAAGATAGTGGAAGCCTCTCAGAGGATTGTCTCAGGCGACCTGCATGTAAACACAGACATTAACTCGCGGGATGAGATTGGGATCCTTGCCAATGCCTTCAACAGCATGGTGAAGCATGTGGAAGAACGAACAGAGACCATAAAGACTGCCAATGAGGAGCTTTTCAAGAAGAAACAAGAAATGGAAATATTGAACGAAGAGCTCGTCAAGGCCAACAAGACGAAGTCTCAGTTCCTTGCCAATGTAAGCCACGAATTAAGAACCCCGCTGAACTCCATTATGGGTTTTTCTGAACTCCTGAGCGAAAAATCATTCGGTGAACTGAATGAAAAGCAGACACAGTATGTCAACTATATCAATACAAGCGGCAGCCATCTGCTGCATCTTATAAACAATATACTTGATCTATCAAAGATAGAGGCAGGCAAGTTTGAACTGGAACCCGAGGAGTTTCCCCTTGCGGATGTCATAGGCGAGGTTCTCAGCATTATCAGGCCTATGGCGTATAAAAAGGCAGTTGTTGTTGAGAGTAAAACCACTCCGTTGTCCCCTACAGTCAGACTGGATAGGGAGAAATTTAAACAGATTATGCTGAATCTGCTTTCAAACGCCGTAAAATTCAACAAAAGCGGCGGAAGGGTAAGTATAGATTGGGATATTTCAGAAGAGGCAAAAGGCGATATCATGGAAAGGATTCTTCATATCTCTGTAAAAGACACGGGCATAGGCATAAAAGATGAGGATATCCCAAAGATATTCAGGGAATTTGAACAGCTTGACTCCTCAATAACGAGAGAATACGGCGGCACTGGTCTTGGTATGGCATTAACCAAAAAACTTGTAGAACTGCATGGTGGAAGGATATGGGTGGAGAGCGAATATGGCAAGGATACTACATTCAATCTTGTAATTCCGCAGGGGGTTTCAGGGCTGCAGCCTGCATATACGAAGGATATGTCAGTGGTTAAGCGGCTAACTTATGAGCCGCCATCTTTAATATTGGTTGCCAGCGAAAGCGCAGACACGAACGAACTTATAAAGGTATATCTTGAGGAGAATGATTATTGCGTTGAACTTTGCGCCGACGGCTGTGAGGTTCTGAAAAAGGCCGCTCTCTTAAAACCATTTGCCGTTATCCTTGGTATAATGCTTCCCAAGAAAGACGGCTGGGAGATATTAAGGGAATTAAAGGCATCGCATGATACCTGCGAGATACCTGTGATAATAGTCTCGGCCGCCAATAATAAGGAATTGGGATTCAGTCTCGGCGCCGTAGATTATCTGGCAAAACCGGTTGATAAAGACAAACTGCTTCATACGCTTGGCAAACTCAGTTTTATAGCAAAGGGAAAGAGACATCCGTTCAGCATTCTCGCTATAGATGATGAACCGCAGGTATTGCAATTACTCGGCGATATTCTTGAAAAGGAAGGGTTTGACGTGATTAAGGCCGCAGGCGGTGAAGAAGGGATTGCCCTTGCAATAGAAAAGGACCCGGATCTCATAATCCTGGATCTGATGATGCCTCATGTAAGCGGTTTTGATGTGGTGGAACAGTTAAAAATACACCCTACTGCAAAGGATATACCCGTAGTGATATTTACCGTAAAGGATGTAACCGAAATTGACAAGGCAAAGCTTGGACACAATATAGCCAACATACTCGGAAAGGCAGATTTTTCAAAAAAAGGCCTCTTAAATGAGATAAAAAAACTTGAAATGGCATATCCTGCAAGGGCGAGGATGATAGACCCGTTGACCGGTGTATTTAATAACAGGTATTTCAACCACTGGATAGTGCAGGAGATTGAGCGCAGCAAAAGATACGGGCTCCAGTTTACTGTGCTGCTGATAGATGTGGACAGGCTGCATAACTATAATACAAGAAACGGTTTTCTCCTTGGAAACGAGGCGCTCATTGACCTTGCCGGATTGATAAAGGATAATATCCGAAAGGCTGACTGCCTTATCAGATATGGGGGGGATGAATTCCTTGTTGTTTTGCCAAACATCAAACAGGAGGCTGCTGCTGTTGTTGCGGAAAAGCTCAGGGTCAGTGTGGAAAATCACCCGTTCCCATCAGCGGATGGGAAGAAAGCCGAAAGGCTGACCATAAGCATAGGCCTTGCAGGGTTTCCGGCAGACGGCAAGGAATCAAACGAATTAATGTCGAATGTGAGCCATGCTGCAAAGTCTGCATTTCAGTATGCATCTCTAAGCGGAGGCAATAAGGTTTCAATATTCAGGAAGGCGCAATAATATCGGCCTTTCCCTGCTTACTGCCCCCGATAGAACCATTTGAGGGCAGGCCTGCGGGGGCAAGTTTTATACTTCTTAAATAGTTCAGTATTTCACCTTGCTCCTTTTCTGTTAACCTGTGCCCGCCAAACCGGACATTGTAATAAATATCTGTTATAGCCATGGCCTCTTTAATATCCACATCTCTTGCAAACTCCAGAGCTGTCGCGCCTGCCTTTTTTATCTTCCCCTTTTTTGCCAGGATACTTAACATGCTTTTATAAAATGACGGAACCTTTGACCGCCTTGTCTCCTCCCCCGGCCTACCGAGCCTCCATATAATAGTTGTGAGTATAAGGGCTGAAATCATTGATACTGCAATGACAATAAACAGGTTTTTATGAAGGCCGCCGGCTGCTGACACCTGACTGACAAGCGCATTCCATCTTAAGTTTGACAAGATGGAGCGGCCCTTTCCTTCAACAGTCTTTGCAAAATTTATCTGGTCTCTGAAAGAATAATTTATTATATATCTGTTCCACTTCCATTTAAGCGAATCTATGTACAGGGTTATAACAGAAGTTGCAGGCGGCATTGCCCCGACTGCCGCGGCAGACGGTGTTGGGTCAAATGTAGCCCAGCCTGAGCCAGGCATATACGTCTCCACCCATGAATGGGCGTCCCTCTGCCGGATGATGAGATAGTTTCCGAATTTATTCCATTCGCCGGGCAGAAAACCTGTGACAAGTCTGCTTGGAATCCCTACTCCCCTGAGCATCATTGCCATTGTGGTTGCATACTGTTCACAGTAACCTTCCTTTGTATAAAAGAGAAAGTCTTCTACTGGGTTTTTGCCGCTGCCTTTGACTGGGTTTAATGTGTAGTGAAAATTTTTAATAAGATATTCTTCTATCGCAGCAGCCTTTTCAAACGGAGTTGTTTTTTTCACAGTAATATCTCTTGCAAGATTAGAAACCCTTTCTAATCCCGGCGGTATATGAAGATACTCCGAAGGAACCCCTTCAGGATAATCCTGTTCCGGCAGTATAGGCTTTGAGGGAGGTGGCAATATGGAATATGCAGTATACTCAATTCTGGAATATGACGGGGCCGGCAGATAAAGCGAACCTGTCCTGTCAGCCATGACACTTTTAAAGTTGCCTGAAACCCCTATTCCATTGGATGCGGCAAAGAGGACATTTGTTTCTATTGGCTCAAGAAGGATTCTCTGTGTCAGGATGGCGGACTTGTCCTCGAACGCTTCTATCGGAGATACTATCCTTGACCACTCCACGCTGACTGTCCTCCATACGCCGTCCTGGCCCTTTTTCAAAGGCGTTGTCTCTTTTATTGTCTGCTGCCATTGGGCGCCGTTATAAGTATCAAATGATACCCCCCTGAAATAGAGACGCGGGGCAGTATATGCCTTGTAATCCGGCAGTTCCACCCTCATAACTATTGTCGGGTCAAGTTTGATTGGCCCAAGCTCCCCAAGGTCTACCTTTTCAGAAAAGCCTGATACCTTCAGAACATCAGCGGTTTGTCTGGAAAAGAACCCAACCTCCATCCTTGGTATAATGAAAAACAGAGACAAGGTAATAATAAAGGATAGGCCTGCCAGACCTGCTGTTGCAATAAAGAAATACGGCCCAAGGATGTTTTTTGCCATCTCCTTATGAGGGGTTCCCTTTTCCTCCCAGTCTTTTTTGAGGTTAAATATGGTAAGCGCCCATATACCTGTCAGGATATATAATGCCAGGACAAATAAAAATGAAATATTTACTGTTGAGGCAGATGCTGCCAGAAGCTGAAAAAAGGTAAGAATGTAAAGCACAGCATAATCTCTATTTGTCTTTAGGTCGAAGAGCTTTGCAACCATCAGTATTGTGAGAAAGCGGATAGATACATCTATAAGAGACCTTGATACAAAAAGATAGTCTATAAGACCGGCAACCAATATTATTACAGCAAGGCTGTTCCAGATAAACCCTGATATATTAAAGGAGTTACCCTTAATATTTAAGAAAAGGCTTAACAATACAACACAGCTTATCCCTGCAAGAAAAACAGGGTTTATTATATTAGTAAGGCTGACCGCAACAAGTCCTGTGCCTGCAATAAGATATGAGATTATAATAAAATATTGGGAAAATCTCATTGGCTTATAACTCCCTGCTTACTGCCTGCAGGGACAAGCTTTACACTAAGAGGCACGGTTTCATCGCCTGCCACAGGTTTTATAAGGGCAAGCTCTCTTAATATCCTGTAAAGCTGTTCCTTTCCTGACCTGCACGGTAATTCCAAAGTCAGAGTCTTGAAACCGACCTCAAAGCCGGTTCTTATAAAATAATCAGCCATGCCGGCTGCCTCTTCCACCATATCCTCAAATCTATCGCTAAAATCCGCATCGGAAACCAGCGTATTATAGAAAACAATCTTTACCCTTTTTCCCCCTTCCTGTTCAAACTCCTTTGCCATAAGCCTTGCGGTCTTGGCTGTTGATTTCCAGTGTATAATCCTTGAATCATCCATGAGCGTATAGTCCCGAATATTGTAAAGGTTGGCGCTATGCCCCTTTATCTTTTCAGGCGCTTCGCCGCTTTTTAAAAAACCCGCGGCAGTTGTCTGCCTTATGGGTTTTATATTTGGATATACAAGCACATCTGTTGCCGCAAACAGTCTTCTCCCTTTTAGAAAAAAACCAAAAGGGAAACGGGTTTTTATTTTAAAACCTTCTAATTTATGCAACCCCCTATTGCTAAAGGTATAATAGTGTGTATGAGTAATAGACGCGCGGGCAGGCAATTTTATTATATATCCTGATTCTGCGGTAAATCCCCCGCTCCCTGTTGCAATGCTTCGCGGCAATGGGCGCCCAGCCCCTTTATCAAAGGGGGGTGAGGGGGGAAGTTCATCTATTGAAACAGAGAATGACGGAAAAACTCTCTTTATATTTGAAATACTCCATTTCACCGTCACAGGTCTTCCTGCAAATATATGCCCTGGCATGGCTCTCTTTACTTCTATACTTCTTAATGTGGATTCTGAAAGTATGCCTGATATAACTATAATAGACAACATCATTGCCACAACAAGATAGAGGAGATTATTTCCTGTATTTATGGCGGCTATGCCGATTACAAAAAGGATCGCAATAAATCTTTTCCCTTCCTTTGTAAATGATAAAGTCCTTGGCAGGATAAATGAACGCACCCTGTGTTTGCTAATCTGTTTTTTTCCAGCTAACAGTTTGGCAACGGCTGTAAGCCACGGCAGGGGTGCGGAGAGGGTTGGATGGATGCTCATAATGGCGCTTCAATACCGTCAACTATCTCCTGTATAATACCTTCCGCATTTTCTGTTTCTCCTTCCATGTTTTGAGAAGTCAATACCCTGTGGCTGAACACAGGTATTGAGAGTTTCTTTATATCGTCAGGAATGCAGTATGTCCTGCCGTCTACAAGGGCAAATGCCTGGGCAGCGCGATACAGCATCATGGTCCCCCTGGGGCTTACGCCCAATCGCAGTTTAAGAGATTTTCTTGTGGCATCCGCAATTGACAGGATATATTCCACCAGGTCATCGTCAACCTTTATTTTATCTACCAGAGTTTGCAGGTATATTACCTCCTCTGTGGATAAGGCAGGGGCAAGGCTTTGGGGCTGAAGAATAGAAGAAGGGGACAGAAGTATCTCCTTTTCAGCCTTTGTATCAGGATAGCCTATCCGTATCCTCATCATAAATCTGTCCATCTGAGATTCAGGCAGCGGATATGTTCCTTCATATTCCATCGGATTTTGCGTGGCAATTACCATGAACGGCTCCGGAAGGGGATGGGTTATCTTGTCAACAGAGACCTGTCTGTCGCTCATTGCCTCAAGCAGAGAACTCTGCGTCTTTGGCGTTGTGCGATTTATCTCATCCGCCAGGATAATATGGGCAAATATAGGGCCCGGTTTAAATTCAAAGACATGTCTTTCCTGATTATAAATGGTAACGCCTATAATATCAGAGGGGAGGAGGTCGCTTGTAAACTGAATCCTCTGAAAGCTGCAGTTTATAGACATGGCAAGCCCGTGGGCAAGGGTTGTCTTGCCTATGCCAGGGACATCTTCTATAAGCAGATGCCCTCTGGCTATGAGGGCTGTTATCGCCTGTTTGATGACATCGGGCTTTCCTTTGATTATCTTTTCAAGATTTTTCTGTAAAGAACTAATCTTGTCTGAAATGCCGTCAATAGAAGTTTTCATACTCAAGATTGTATCAGAATGGCAGTGCGCCAGTCAACACTTGACAAATTATATATCAAGATATATAGTAAGCGCTTACTAACTAATATCCTGCGGAGCAAAGCAATGGCTATAAAAAGATTAACAGCAAAAGACAGAAGCGCCCAGATTGTAAGGGTTGCCACGAAGCTCTTTTCGCAGAAGGGCTTCAAAGGGACCACTACAAGGGAGATAGCGGAAAAGGCTGGGATCAGCGAGGCGATAATCTTCAGGCATTTTGCCAGGAAAGAAGCGCTTTATTCTGCTATAATTGACATGCAGTGCAACGACAGGCAGGGGCAATCGCTCCTGATGAAAAAATTAGAAGGCAAAGAGGGGAGGGATGTGTTCATGGAAATAGCCGCCTATCTTATAAAAAAGCACGAGGACGACCCTCAATTTATGAAACTGCTTATGTTCAGCGCATTGGAAGGGTCTAATCTTTCCGATATATTTATAAAAACAAGGGGGCTGGAAATAATGGATTACCTGGCGAGGCATATTGGCAATCTTATAAAAGATGGAAGCTTCAGAAAGGTGAATGCGCATCTGGCAGCCAGGGCCTTTCTGGGCATGGTTCTTCACTACAGTATGACACAGGAGGTTTATGGCATGAAGAAATTTTTCAAAATGTCTATAAAAAAGGTGGCAGATACATTTGTGGGGATATTTTTTGAAGGTATAGAGAGGAGGCAATTATGAAAAGGTCGCAAGTCACAAGTCATAAGTCACAAGTCACAAGTCACAAGCAGAACACTGGTGACCTGGTGCCTGGTGTCTGGAATCTAAAGTCCATATTTTTATTGCTGCTAACCATCTTTATTCTGTCTTCCCCGTCCTGGGCGGAGGAACGAACTATAACCCTTGCCGAGGCATCCCGTCTTGCTGTTGCCAATTATGAATCTGTTAAATTGTCTGAAGAAGACCTGTATCAGGCAGAAGCGGGGATTGATAAGGCAATATCCCAGATATTTCCGACCATTACCGCGGATGCCAATTATACAAAATATTCCGAAAGTAGAACATCAGGAGGCTTTAATGTTCAACCGGATAACAGTTCATCGTTTAGTGTTAAACTCAGTCAGCCTCTCTATTCAGGAGGCAAGGAATGGAGCCTCTGGAGGCAGGCAAAGAAAAAGACCGTGGCAGGCATGAGCGGTCTTAATGCTGCAAAAGAGGAGGTTGTGCTTAATGTTTCAAGGATATATTACAGTGTCCTGAAATCAAAAAAAACTGTGGAGATAAAGGATGCCGCCTTAAAAAGGGCCGTAGAGCAAAGGAAGGTGGCTGTCGCACGGTTTCAGGTAGGGGATGTTACAAAGGCTATAGTCCTCCGGGCTGAGGCCGATGTGGCAGGCGCAGAAACAGAACTTATCAGCGCTAAAAAAGACCTTCTTGTCGCAAAGGATAAACTGACAAGATTTTTAGGCATATCAGGAGATTTTAAGATTGCAGAACCCGATATCCAGCCTGCGCCTCAGGCAAGTCTGGACAAATTGGTGTCTCTTTCTTTGGAAAAAAGACAGGATTACATCCGAAGTAAAATAGATGAGGATATTGCTCTTGAGGCAATTAACTATGCCGTTGGAAATTTTCTGCCAAGCCTTAAATTGGAAGGGGTTTATTCAAAAAGGGACCAGGAGCCAAAATCAACCTTTTTCAATGAAGAGAGTATGTATGCCGGAATTACATTCACCTATCCTATATTTGAAGGCGGTTTGAGAAGGGCTGAACTGAATGAGGCAAAGAGCAAAAGAAGACAGACTGAGTTTAAGAGGATGAGTTTGAGAAAAGATATTGAATTGGAGGTGAGGGAGGCGTCTCACAATCTTCTTTCATTTAATTCCATCATAGAATCATTTAAAAGGCAGGTCTTGTTTGCAGAGGAAAATTACAATATGGTTTTTAAACAATTTCAATACGGCCTCTCAACAAACGTGGATGTGATAGACGCAAATACAACACTGGTCTTGGGTCAGAGCGGTCTTGCCAATGCTCAATATGATTACCAACTTGCAATCCTGGAGTTAAAGAAGAGGGTGGGCATTCTTCTTGAAGAGATGACGGCAAAATAATGTTTATGAGGTTATTCCAATGAATGTCATTAAAAGAACCACAATATGCATAGCAGCTCTCATGCTAATTCTCACGTCTTGCTCCAAAGAAAATGGGGCGACAAAAAAGATTGAAAAAAAAGGAGACAGCGCATTCAGGGTGAATGTCGCAGCAGCAGTGGGCAGGACTGTTCAGAGGACTGTTGAGGCAACAGGAACCCTTGCCCCGTGGGATGAAGTAACTGTCGGCAATGAATTGTCCGGCACAGTTGATAAGGTATTTGCTGACCTTGGCGACAGGGTGAATGACGGCGGCCTACTGTTGCGATTGGACCAGAAGGATGCCAAAGCAAATCTTGCCGTATCCGAGGCTGCGTTGGAGACAAATATCCGCAGTCTTGAGAGGGCAAAGGCTGTATGGCAGGATGCCGGCGCAAACCTTAAAAGATATGACAATCTTTTCTCAGAAGCCGTTGTTTCTATCAAAGAGAGAGATGCTGTTCAAACTCAGTATGATGTTGCAAACGCCCAGTTAAAACAGGCAGAGGCGCAGGTCAATCTATCAAAGGCCCAGCTTGAGCTTGCTAAGAAACATCTTGCGGACACAGAGATAATATCGCCCATATCAGGCTATGTGAAAAAAAGATTTGTGTCTGCGGGAGAGACGTTGAAGGACAAGAGCCCTCTTTTTATACTGGTAAAAAATGATCCGCTGAAATTTCAGGGCGCTGTGCCAGAATCATTTGCCCCGGAGATAAATGTTGGACAGGATATTGCCGTCCACATAGACGCATTCCCTGATGATGCATTTGCCGGCAAGATTATTCGTGTAAGCCCGTCAATTGATGAAAAAACGAGAACGTTTTCCATTGAGGCTAAGGTGCCAAATCATAGCAATATGCTGAAATCAGGTTTTTTCGCCAAGGCTGTTATAAAAATAAAGGAAGAAAAAGGCGTCCCGTTTGTCCCGGAGACTGCCGTATATTCTTTTGCAGGCATAAACAAAGTTTATTTAATTGTAAATGGCGCGGCCAGAGAACATCCCGTAAAAACAGGCAGCCGTGAGCAAGGATGGATGGAGATTGTTGAAGGTGTTAAGCCCGGAGATGTTGTTGCCACCACAGGCATAGATCAGCTATTTGAAGGGACAAAGGTAGAGATAATAAAATAGTAAAGTGTCAAAGTATCAGAGTAAGAAAACAAACTCTTTGACTCTTTGACTCCCTGACTCTAATTTCTATGTCATTATACGAAATCTGCGTAAGAAGGCCTGTCTTTGCCACAATGCTTATTATGAGCCTTGTGGTTCTTGGGCTTGCCTCGTACAGGGGGCTTGGCGTTGACCTCTTCCCAAAGGTAGACCTGCCAACCGTTACCGTAACAACAAGACTTGAAGGCGCAAGCCCGGAGGAGATAGAAAATCAGATTACAAAGAGGGTTGAGGAGGTTGTCAATACCATAAGCGGCATTGATGAACTTCGTTCCACAACCATTGAAGGCCAGTCCCAGGTATATGCGACTTTTATTCTGGAGAAGGATATCAATGTCGCTGCAAATGAGGTTCGGGAAAAGGTATCTGCCATTGTTTCCCAATTTCCTGTCGGCACAGACGCCCCTGTCATAGAAAAATTTGACCCTGACTCAAGCCCTGTCATGGCCATTGTTGTTTCCGGCAAACGTTCGGCCAGGGAAGTGACGGAGATTGCCGATAAAAAGATAAAGCGCCAGCTTGAAACAGTAAAGGATGTCGGCGCCATATCCCTTGTCGGCGATAGAAAGAGGGAGATACAGATATTTATTAACCCTGACAGGCTTGCCGCTTACAGCCTTTCAATACAGCAGGTGAAAGAAGCTGTTCGGAGGCAAAACATTGAAATTCCTGGCGGAAGGCTTACATGGCAAAGCCGTGAAGAGGGGATCAGGACTATGGGGAGGATTGAGCGGGTTGATGATTTTAACGAACTTATAGTTGCTGACTACAAGGCCGCGCCTGTCCGATTAAGGGATATTGGTTATGTAATGGACGGCGAAGAGGAGCCAAGGACATTATCGCGTCTGGATGGAAATAATGCGGTATCGCTCCTCATAAGAAAACAGTCCGGCGCCAATACCGTAGAGGTTACTGACAGGGTCAAGGAAAAACTGAAGGAGATACAGGATGCGCTTCCCAAAGACATAAACACACAGACAGTAAAAGACCAGTCCCGTTTTATAAAACTTTCAGTATCCCAGGTTGAAGAACACCTTATACTTGGCGGCTTTCTTGCCAGCATTATAATCCTCTTTTTTATAAGAAACTTAAAAACCGCATTTATAGCCGCCATTGCCATCCCCACATCTATTATTGCAGCCTTTACAGCAATGCGTTACATGGGTTTTACCCTCAACAGCATGACGCTTCTCGCCCTCTCTGTGTGCACAGGCATTGTTATTGACGACGCTATCATTGTGCTTGAAAATATATTCAGACACATAGAAGAGGAGGGGCAGACGCCATTTGAGGCGGCAATAAAAGGCACAAAGGAAATTGCCCTTGCTGTCACGGCAACAACCCTTTCGCTGGTTGTAATATTCCTTCCGGTTGCCTTTATGGGCGGACTTGTCGGCAGGTTCTGGAAAAGCTTCGGCCTTACAGCAACAATCGCTATAGGCATGTCACTCTTAGTTTCATTTACACTTACGCCGATGCTTTCATCACGTTTATTAAAGGCGCCGGACAAAAGCGGCAAAGGAAAATCAAAGGAGTCAAGGTTCTATGCTCTTCTGGAGCGGGTTTATATGGCTATGCTCAGGTGGTGTCTTGGGCACAGGGCTGTTGTGGTTATCCTTGCCATCGGATTGTTTTTCTCAACAGTATTGATTATGCGATTTTTAAAAGGCGAATTTGTTGTTGATGACGATATGAGCGAATTTGAGGTGGTTGTTGAGACACCGCCCGGCTCATCCCTTGAAAAGAGCGATGAGATTATAAAAGAGATTGAATCAGAATTGAAAAAAATTTCCGAGGTGGAACACATCTTTACTACAATCGGCGTAAGGGGGCAGTATCAGTCGAATGTTACGGATGTCTCCGTTTATGTGGGTCTGAAACACCTCTTCCAAAGAAAGAGGACGCAGCAGGCTATCATGCAGGACGCAAGGGGACGTTTAAAAAAAATACAGGGCTTGAGGATCGGCATTCAGAATATCAATCTTATTTCTGGAGGTGGTTTCAAACAAACGCCGTTTAATCTGGTTATCCGCGGGCCTGAACTTGCCAAGCTTGATGAATATTCAAAGATGCTCATTAAGAGACTTTCGGCCATCCCTGGTTTTGTTGACACGGATACAGGCCAGGCGCTGAGGCATCCTGAAACGCAGGTTCATATAGACAGAAAAAAGGCGTCAGACCTCGGCGTAAAAATGGATACCATCGCGTCAGGCTTAAGGACAATGATCGGCGGCGAAAAAGTAAGCCTTTTCAGAGAAGGCGATGAACAGTATAATGTTCGTTTACGGCTCATTGCTGACTACAGGAAGGATGCCGGACAGCTAAAAAATCTGACCGTGCCAGGCGCTGACGGCAATCTGGTTAAATTAAACAACATTACAAGATTTATTTCCGGCACAAGCCCTGCGCAGGTAGATCGTTACGCCCAGGAGAGGCAGATAACTGTTATATCCAATCTTTATAAAAAACCGCTTGGAGAGGCAATAACAGAATCCAACATTATATTAAAAGAAATGAATATGCCTTCTGCATACAGCGCCTCATATCTCGGAAGGGGTAAACTCATGCAGGAGGCGTTTTATAATTTTATGATAGCTTTTGTCTTAAGCCTCATATTCATTTATATGGTTCTTGCGGCGCAGTTTGAAAGTTTTATTCATCCTGTCACAATAATGGTATCCATCTTTCTAAGCATACCTTTTGGTCTTTTGAGCCTGCTGATATTCGGCAGTACCCTGAATATCTACAGCTTTATGGGTATGTTTGTCCTAATAGGCGTTGTCAAGAAAAATGCGATCCTTGTTGTGGATTATACCAATACTCTCAGGGGACGCGGCATGCAGATTCATGAAGCGCAGATAGAGGCAAACAGGGTAAGGCTCAGACCCATACTCATGACCACGCTCGCTATCATGGCGGGTCTTACTCCTGTTGCTATGGGTAAAGGGGACGGCTCGGCGTCAAGGGCATCAATGGCGATAGCTGTGGTTGGAGGGCAGGGGCTCTGTCTTATTGTAACGCTTCTTGTTATACCGGTTGTTTATTCCGTGTTTGATGATATGAAGGAATGGATGAAAAGGATATATTCTTTTTTGAAAAAATAAAATCATGAACTTACTTCTGAAAAAGGAGGTGAAAAAGGGGAAGGAGATTCATGAATATATACAGTAGAGACGCCCCGCCTGGATGTCTCTACTAAAAAAGGAGGGACTGTCACATGAATGGCAAAATTAACATAATTTTCGGTTTCATTTATCTGGCGTTTACTGCTTTGCTTGGACCAACGCTGCTTGTGCCTCAGCTTGGAAAGAATGCTCAATCTCTCAATAATACGGCAGCGCTTGTGGAGAAGGTCAGGGAAGGGGCGCAGAATGATTTTAAGGGAACTGACGGACCCGATAAGGTAATTGCCCCGGCTGTTGTCAGCATATTTGACTATATTAAAACAAGCAAACTGTCTGCTAAAGGAGCCCATGTCCACGGTAATCTTGAGGCGCTGCTCAATATCGTTGCCGGCCTTGTGTTGCTGACACTCGCCATACCTGCTAATTTTAAGACATTGCTTAGCATCATGTTTTTAGTTGGAGCGGTATTCCATTCGGGTATGCTTTATCTCGGCGGCGTATTCCACATGTACTGGGCATATAATTTTACCGTAATCGGAGCCATCGCTATTATTGTAGGGCTTATAGGAATGGGGATAGCCAGTTTTATAGGGATAAAACAAACGCACAATCAGTGAAACCAGCATGAGTAATGTAGGGTGGGCTGCGCCCACCGTTTTAAGGTTCACAAGCAGTTCTTTGGTGGGCATAGCCCACCCTACAAGGCTATTGTTCAATATCCCTTCATATTTGACAGATAGACCTCGCTGTATTTCCGCACAGTCTCGCCGCCTTGTGTGCTGACTATTTCAATGGAGAGGCGGCGGATGTTGTTAATAGTAACTCCTATGGGAGCTGGACAGTTGGGTTGTGCCAACATGCATTGATTATTGCTGTCATAATATTGAATGGTCAAAGAACTAACATTATCCACCAAATCTTGCGCCACGGTATCTGTGCGCTGAATCTTTGTCCCTGACAGGCTGAATGTTATGGAAGCGCAAGTTGTAAGATTTCCGTTTAAATCGCTGAATATAAAGGCTGTGGCTGTGGCTGTAGATATACACGGGTTGTTATCAGACTTCCTCGCCGTATTCCGTATCTCCCTCGCCATGCGCTCAATGGCAATCCTTCCACTCTGGGATATCCCCTCTCTGGAGGTTGCTTGAAACCATCCTTTTACACCCTGTGATAGCGGAATGGCTATTATCGCGGCAACAATGCCGATGAGCATGATGACCATGATCATTTCTATGAGGGTAAAACCTTTGTGGTTTTGCATAATTTCTTGTTTAATAACTTGTCATCAAGCTTACAAGCGAAATTGTCTCATTGCTCGTGGTATCCGTTATATCCACCTTAATCCGCTTGTAGCAAGTATATGGAGGCACTACAAGGGGAACCGCTGGGTTAAGGTCGGCAGCAGTAACATATTCCACTTTAACTTGCTGTCTATAACCGGGGTAATTGGTCATTGGATTGTTCTGTGAATCTTTAGGCGGTGTGTTGTCAAGGTTATTAAAGTCGTCTATATCATTCCATGTTGCTCTTGTTGCGCTTGTTTCAACTCCATCAAAACCTATTGCAGTGGCATTGCTGCAGGTTGAATTTATAGCGATAACCTCATCCCACCTTTTTGACTTTATCTCCTCCATCAATGCCTCTGCAAGGAATATGGCTGTAGTCCTCCTCTGAGGAATTGCGCTGTCTTTAACGCCCTGTATAAAATAGAACATAATGCCCGGCATGATGATGCCGAGAAGCACGATCACCATGACAACCTCTATGAGTGTAAAGCCTTTTTTGTTCATATCAATTAACCTGAACCATCCCTGTCTGTGTTGTAACCGTGATTTGTCTCGTGCTTCCGCTGTATTGAACATTAAATAACGGTATGGTTTGCGTGGATGGGCATGGGCTGGCAGGATTGGAGCAGTTTGTATTATAGTACGGCCTGCCCAGCGAATCAAACTCTATGCAGTTGCCAGTCACCGTTGCAAGAGTAATATCTTTAAATTCGCCGCTTGTAAAACTGACGACGGGTTTCACGGATATCCAGCCTGCGCCTCCGCAATTGCATGTGCTGCTTGTGTAGTCGGCAATAGCGCAGGAATTAATCGTATAGCTTGTGCCGCTTGCTGCAAAGTTCACCTGACTCCTCTGCTGCGTTGTCGTTGCCCTGTTCTGCGCATATCTTATATCAGATGCAATCTTCATTGCGGCGTTTCCCACTTTTATGCCGCCCCAATACCTGCTGAACTGCGGTATCGCCACAGCCGCCACTATTGCAACCACAATTATGACCAGCACAAGCTCAATGATTGTAAAACCCCTGTCATCCATAATGCAATTCTAATCCTTTTTTTCCTTTCGGTCAAGCAAGCGGTAGTCAACTGCCTTCCGAAACGCCTCTTCTGCCTGTTTTGGGTTATTCTGCTTGAGAGAGAGAAGACCTATCGCATACCAGACATCTCCTTCTCTGCCTTTTTCCCGCAGGGCAAGCCGGTATTCCTTATGCGCATCATCATATTGTCCCATATCCTGAAGTATATTTGCTTTGAGGAAATGGGCATAATTGTTGTTGGCATTTTTGTTGATCAGCCAATCTATCTCCTTTAGGGCATTATCGTATTCTTTATTCATCCTGTATGCCCCGCTAATCTCTATATGAGCCTCTATGTCATCAGGTTTTTCTTCAAGGTATTTCTTAAATTCTCCTATTGCCTCTTTATACATTCCCATCTGCAGATAAAGCACGCCGAGATTGTGGGTTATGGTTATATCAAGCGGATCAAACTCTATGGCCTTTTTCATCATCTCTATAGCGGTATTCCCCTTCTCCTTTAAATAAAATTCCCTGTAAAAATTTGCCAGATTAAAATAGATATCGCTTCTGTATGGCGCAATTTTCATTGCCTTTTTCATCTCGTCTTCTGCCCTCTTAAGTATAAGCGGGTTGTTATTGGAGAATTTTGCAAGCGCTAAGCCAAGGTTAAAGTGATAGCTGTCGTCAATGGAATCCAACTCAACTGCCTTGCTGAAATATTTAATAGCCTTCTCATATTCACCTTTTGCAAGAAAGCCCTTTCCTCTCTCATTATGAAGTCCTGCAAGATACGGGTCAGACACCCAGAAGGATAAAAAGGCAAAAATGCTTACTGTGATGATATAAAGTTTTTTCCTTCCGAGTATGGTGAATATGCGGAAAGAGTTTAAATCAATTATTTTTGTTTTATATAAACCCAGTTTCCTTGCTGTGCTTGAAGTATATGCAATATAACCCCAGAAGATGAAGAGGATAGCAGGGATATATAAATCAAAATCGCTTATGGTATGGATTAACATAATAAACGAACCGATGAGTGTGGAAAGGAGCATGATATACGCCCCCTCTCCCCCTCCCCTCAATCCCCTCCCGCAAGGGGAGGGGATGTTTTGTGATGTGCCGTTATCTGGTTTTAAATATTTAAGGCAGCGCAGACCGTCTCTGAAATAAAGATATATCAATATCAAAAATACCCCAACCCCAATTAACCCAAGCTCGGCCCACAACTGGAGATAATCATTATGGCTGAAGAAGTGCTCAATATCTTTATATGCCTGATTTTTATATTTGGAATAGACGGTATGAAAGCTCCAGAAGCCGACGCCTCTTATTGGATGTTCTTTAATAACACCCCATGTGCTTTTCCAGATGTTCAGCCTGTCTGTTGTTGAGCCTGACAATTCTGCGGGTTTGGGGGAAAATGAGGCATTACCGTTTCCTGAAGTAATGGAAAATAATAACAGTATTGCCAAAAGCCCTAATGTCAAGACCTTCAACCTTGCCCTGTGCGCAGGGGTAAATATCCAGAAGAGTATTAAAGCCGCTGCTATTGCCGCTGTGAGGATTATCCACCTGCCGCCTGTGCCTGTGGATAAAAGGGCTGCAAATGAGAGAAGGGATAGAAAGAAAAAAATGTATTTCATTCTCTCAGATACAAGATATATCCCGATTAAGACGGGCATGGTCAGAAGCAGATAGCCTGCATAAGAATTTGGATTGACAAATGTGCCATGCCCCCTTCCTTCAAAGCTGCCCTGGCCTGTCAGATATTGATATAAGGCAATAACAGAGAGGATAAAAACTGTAATTGCAAGAACAGAAGTCAATCCTTTCCACACCCCCCCTTTATTAAAGGGGGGAGAAGGGGGGATTACGAAAGAAAGGAATATGCTGTTTATTATTACGCTTGCCATTGTAAAAAAACCATATCTTGTGGAGGGCGGATTGATGGTGAAAAAGAATGAAGACAGGATGACGGATAAAAAAAAGAGAGATACGGCTGATAAAGGCGATAAGACTATTTCAATTGAGCCATTTTTAATCGCCTGCCATACAAATGACAGGATTAAGAGGTTTGTGGAAAGGAATATCAGGGTAAACGCCAGATAATTGCCAGGACCTCTGATTAAGGGGGTCAGGATAATCAAAGATGTGTTAAAAATAAACAGCCAGATGATATGCATAATAAACAAAAGGGCGGGCATTGGCCCACCCTTTCAGAATTGTAATGATAACTATTTAGGATCAAGCTTGAAACCTTATCCTGTTTATACTACCAAGTGGCAGAACAATCAGTTTCAGTCACTGTTGGGCTTACTATCCCTGTTAAGCTGGTGTAAGACCAGCGACTATAGGTCTTGGCGCTCTTCCATCTGTAATATATGTTTGTTGCATTACCTGAAGCGGTACCCACCCCCCATTGTTGTGCGCTCATAACACCAACACCAGCACAGCTATTTGCTAGGGTATCAGCGGCGGTATACGAATATATGTCGCTTACAACCTCACTACTCAAAGGATTGCCATGATAAACGTCGGCTCCATTAACCAATCTACTTGCGTGATATATGGTACCCCCGCTTTTTATGCCGGCTATACCTCCCTGTGCCGCAGCCCTGTCCGCATCTGCAGCCAGGCCCCAGAACCTCGGTATCGCCACTGCTGCCAGGATTCCAAGCAGCAATATGACCATAACCAATTCAATCAGCGTAAAACCTTTTTGATTTTTCATTTGTTTTTCCTCCTTTTTATTTTTGTCTTTTTTGTTTTCTGCTTACTGCCTACTGCTTACTTGCATTTATGCTACCACCCCACATAACCCGCTGTTAAGCTTGAAACCTTGCCTAATCTCGGGTCATAGTTATACGGATTGCCGAAGGAATCTGTAATATTCCCGTCTTTATCCATTGCTATCTTTTCAAGGTATGTCCTGTCTATGATAATTGTGCCTGTCTGGAAGTTTATACCGGGTGTTTGGCCAGCCATCTTTTTAATTGCCTCTGTATCCTGAAATGGAAGGATTATCTTTTCATTGACCATCTGTTTTAAGCTATCAGGAAATTTCCTGTTTATGACAAAATAAAGCAGAACAGATGTCCTGATATTGCCAAGCTCGCTCATAAGGGCATATTCCTTAACAACCTTTGTTGCCCTCTGGATGTATGTAATTGCCCCAATAAGAAGTATGCCGACAATGATAAGAGCCAGAAGCATTTCAAATACTGTTCTGCCTTTGTTGTTTTGCACTGGATTACCTCCTGTCCTATTTTTACCTTCAAGGCTGAAGCCTTGAGCTACCTCTTACTCTTGTTATTAAATATGCAAATTCTGTTCCAAAATTATTTTCTACTTTAACTTATTGTAATTATTTGGTTTTTATAAAAGAGAGAATTTCTAAGAGATGGCTTAGCGGGTAATGTCTTACTCAAAATGTGCAAGATTTATCCCGAAAATGTTTTATACACTATCCCCACCCTAGCCATCCCCTTGAAGGGGAGGGAATCTTTCCTCTCCCTCAGGGAAAGGATTAAGGTGAGGGTGGGTTGATTTTCATGCCCCTTTGTGAACCAAGGGATCATGTGGATTTCGTCCTGCCATTTGACATCACAATAACATATGCTATAGTTAATTCAGAATATGGGGTTTCTGAAAAATTTATTTTCGTGTTTATTAATTGTTTTTGTGGTTAATATTTTAGCGAAGATACTGCGAAAGGGGGAGAAATTATGCAAATCAAAAGCACGGCATTTGAAAATAACGGGTTTATACCAAAAAAATATACCTGCGACGACGCAGATGTCTCGCCGCCTTTGACATGGGCAAAACCTCCGTCAGGCACAAAGGGCATTGCCTTAATCTGCGATGACCCTGATGCGCCAATGGGTACGTGGGTTCACTGGGTTCTTTACGGCCTGTCTCCGGAAACAACATCTCTGCCAGAGGGTGTGCCGGCTCAGAAGGAAGTTTCAGGCGGAGCAAGACAGGGCATAAATGATTTCAGAAAAATAGGCTATGGAGGCCCATGTCCGCCAAAAGGCCCTGCCCACAGATATTTTTTCAAGCTCTACGCGCTGGATATTGAATTAAGCCTGCCATCCGGCGCAACAAAACAGGATGTAGAAAAGGCAATAAAAGGCCATATATTAGATGAGGGGCAGTTGGTGGGAAAATATGGAAGATAGCTTCAGATGGAAAAATATATAATCTGAAAGTTTCCGATTCCTAATTTAAAATTTCCAATTTACAATTCTAAAAGGAGGCATACTAAATGAAAGGCAAAAAGGCTTCAGTAAAGGTTGCAAAAAAGGCGATTGATACTTACAAGGATCCGTATCTACCAAAGGAGGGACCGCATGACATGGCCGTATGCAAGAAATGCCATGCCATATATCACAACAAAAGATGGTCAATGGATGAAGCGCCTTATAAAAAAAGGAAGGAAAATAAAAAGACACTGTTCGTGCTTTGCCCCGCGTGTCAGAAGATAAGGGATGGATATGCTGAAGGGTTTGTTACATTAAAAGGCGATTATCTGAAGGAGCATAAGCAGGACATATTAAATCTCATAAAAAATGAGGAAGAAAGGGCAATGGGATATAACCCGCTTGAAAGGATTATTGATATAAAGGACAGGGGCAGCATGGTTGAGATAACCACAACACATGAAAAGCTTGCCCAGCGCATCGGCAAAAAGGTGCACAAGGCGTGTCAGGGCGATCTGGAAATCAAATGGACAGAAGACAGAGTGACAAGGGTTGTGTGGGAAAGATAGATGGAAGCCCGTTTATACCATAAATCTGAAAAGAACTATGTCAACTGCTTTCTCTGCGCCCATCATTGCAAAATTGCCGACGGAAAAAGAGGCATCTGCGGCGTAAGGGAAAACAGAGACGGAGTTTTACACACCCTTGTCTACGGAAAGATCATTGCCCATCACATAGACCCCATAGAAAAAAAACCATTCTTTCAGTTCCAGCCGGGGAGCCATTCCTATTCCATTGCAACAGTCGGTTGCAATTTCAGATGCCTCCACTGCCAGAATTTTGAGATATCCCAGATGCCTAAAGACCAGAAAAAAATCCCCGGCGAAGATATAACCCCTGAGGAGATTGTTAATGAGGCGCTGAAAACCGGCTGCCAGAGCATATCCTACACCTATACGGAGCCGACAATATTTTTTGAATTTGCCTATGACTGCATGAAACTTGCAAAGGAAAAGGGGCTCAAAAACACTTTTGTGACAAACGGCTTTATGACAAAGGAATGCCTTGATGAGATGAAAGGGCTTCTTGATGCGGCAAATGTGGATGTAAAGGCATTCACAGAGGAGTTTTACAAAAGGGTGTGCGGCGCAAGACTTGCCCCTGTTCTTGAGGCAGTTGAATATATGCGGAAGCTCGGGATATGGGTGGAGATAACAACGCTCATCATTCCGACGCAAAATGATTCTGAAGATGAACTCCGGCAGATTGCAAAATGGATTTATGAGACAGACAAAACTATGCCATGGCACTTAAGCGCATTTTATCCGACATACAAGATGAATAATATCCCCGCAACACCTGTCTCGATCATTGACCGCGCAAGGGATATTGGCCTTGAACAAGGGATCAGGTATGTCTATACGGGAAATGTGCCGGGCGACCCCGGAGAATCCACATACTGCTACAACTGCAAAAAGAAGATAATTGAACGATTCGGATTTCATGTGAAGAGAAATGTAATTAAAGACTCTGAATGTCCTTATTGCAATGCTAAAATAGATGGGGTAGGGGTTTAGGATAAGGGTTACGATTTATGATTTTTGATTGACGGATAAATGTATGGAAAACGCAGACATCGCAAAAATATTTGAAGAAATTGCAGACCTGCTGGAGATAAAGAACGAGAATCCTTTCAGGGTGCGCTCATATAGGAATGCCGCGCTCATCATCAGCGGTCTGCCTGAAAGTCTGCGGTCTATTGTTGAGAGGAATGAGCAGGAACTGGAAAACATCCCGAAGATTGGCAAGAGCATCCATGAAAAGATAGTTGAAATCATTAAAACAGGTAAGTGCAAATTTCATGACGAGCTTTTAAAAGAACTCCCTCCGGGGCTTCTTGAGCTTCTGGAGGTGTCAGGCATCGGGCCTAAAAAGGTTCAGCTTTTGTACGATAAGCTGGGCATCAAAAGCGTTGAAGAACTGGAAAAGGCTGCAAGAGATGGCAAGCTCAGAGATCTGCCCCACATGGGTGAAAAGACAGAGGAAAAGATATTAAAGGCCATAGAGGAGCTTAAATCCCATAAAGGACGTTTCAGAATATCACTTGCATTGACATACGCCGAACCCCTGATAGATTATCTGAAAAAGATTCCGGGTATTATTAAGGTGGAGCCTGCGGGCAGTTTAAGACGATGGAAGGATACTGTCGGCGATGTGGATATACTGGTTGCCTGCAAAAAAGGCGCGGTGGTGATGGAGAGGTTTGTAAAATATCCTGATGTGAAAGATGTGCTTGCAAAGGGCGAAACGAAATCAACGGTTATGCTCAGGAGCAATCTTCAGGTGGATGTCAGGGTGGTGGAGGAAATCGCGTTCGGCTCTGCGCTCCAGTATTTTACAGGCTCAAAGTCGCACAATATCGCCATCCGTGACAGGGCAAAGCGAATGGGGCTTAAGATCAGCGAATACGGCGTGTTTGATGAGAAGACGGATAAATGGCTTGCAGGAAGGACCGAAGAGGATGTGTATAAGGCTGTGGGTCTGCCTTTCATACCGCCGGAAATCAGAGAAAATATGGGAGAGATTGAGGCTGCTGAAAAAGGGGAATTGCCTGAGCTTATAGAGGTTAAAGATATTTTAGGCGACCTGCATGTTCATACAAGAGAGAGCGACGGAATCCATACGCTGGAGGAGATGGTTGCCTATGCAATGCAAAAAAGATACGAATATATTGCCGTAACAGATCATTCAAAGGCGCTGGGCATTACTCATGGCCTTGATGAGCCAAGGGTTTTGAAGCAGATTAAAGAGATAGACAGAATAAATAGCCAGCTTAAAGGCTTCCGCATACTAACTGGGACTGAGGTTGATATAAAGGGAGACGGCTCCCTTGATCTGGACGCTGATGTTTTGAAAAAGCTTGATTGCGTAGTGGGGGCTGTTCATTCAAGATTCAATATGACAATGGAAGATATGACAGACAGGATTATCACGGCTATGGCAACCGGCCTTGTAAACATCATAGCCCATCCTACAGGAAGGATTATTGCAGCAAGGGAACCGTATCCTGTTGATATGCCGAGACTTATGCAGGCGGCTAAAAAGTATAATGTAATCCTTGAGCTTAACAGCTATCCTGAAAGGCTTGATTTAAATGACAGCTATTTAAGGCTTGCAAAGGATATGGGTGTTATGGTCGCCATATCCACGGATTCCCACAACAGACAACATATGGATTTTATCAGATTCGGCATCCACACCGCCCGACGCGGCTGGCTTGAAAAAAAGGATGTATTAAATACAAGGCCGCTGAAAGAGGTTTTGAGGATACTGAAAAACAAGTGATGCCTTTCTTTGCCCTTTATCCTTCACATTTTATTTTGCTTGTGCTAATCATCTTGCTGTGGCAGGATATTTTTTTATTTCTATATAAAATAAATGGCATCCCTTGAAATATAAACTCACGCTAATATATCCGGCGCACAAGAAAAACCTCGGCGCCGGCAGGAGGAAGGGAAAATATCCTATCCCTCAATTGAGCCTTCCTACAATCGCAGGCCTGACCGATGACCGCTTTGAAGTCAGCATAATAGATGACAATATTGAGGATATTGATTTTGACGCCAAGCCAGACCTGGTGGGGATAACCACTATGACTGCGCTTGCGCCACGCGCCTATGAGATAGCGCTGGAATTCAGGAAAAGAGGCATCCCCGTCATCATCGGCGGAATACATGTATCAATGTTGCCTGAAGAGGCGTCTCAATATGCAGACTCGGTTGTTATAGGCGAGGCAGAGGATGTTTGGCCAACAGCGCTGGATGATTTTATACACGGAAGGCTGAAAAAAACATACAGAGGCACAGGCCAGCATTCCCTTGTAAATCTGCCAAGGCCGCGGCTGGACTTGCTTAAAAAGGAAATTGCCGAATAT
>Ga0080064_1003009_pt1 | contig 26105 bp, 26 predicted proteins | sample Subgrocontami54m_FD_69260 | JGI IMG/M metagenome (GOLD analysis project Ga0080064, IMG submission 69260) | Subsurface groundwater microbial communities from S. Glens Falls, New York, USA - GMW46 contaminated, 5.4 m (SPADES assembly) (version 2) ...
AACGTGGTGGTGAAGCTGCCCACCACCCGCGAAGGCCTGAAGGCCTGCAAATGCCTGTCGCAGGAAGGCATCAAGACCAACCTCACGCTCTGCTTCTCGCCCAACCAGGCGCTCTTGGTGGCCAAGGCGGGCGGGACCTACGTGAGCCCCTTCGTCGGCCGCCTGGACGACATCAGCCACGTGGGCATGGACCTGGTGCGCCAGATCCTGCAGATCTACCGCAACTACAACTATCCCACGCAGGTGCTGGCCGCTTCGCTGCGCCATCCGCTGCACGTGGTGGAGGCGGCGATGGCCGGCGCGCACGTGGCCACCATGCCCTTCAAGGTGCTCGACCTGATGTTCCAGCATCCCCTCACCGACCGCGGCCTGGAGCAGTTCCTCAAAGACTGGGAGAAGGCGAAGAAAGATTGAATCATCGGGTCATTGAATCATTGAGCCATTGCCGGATGGAGTGGGCGATCTTCAATGACTCAATGGCCCGATGACTCAATGACTCAATCAGCGATGGTCCGTTTTCCCGCCTCCTATTACCTCCTGGCTGTTGCGGCCGCAGTGCTGCTGCTCTCGGGCCTGGTCCTGTGGCTGCGCCGCCGGCGCAAGACTCCGGAGCAGCTCGAGCGCGAGCGCCGCCAGCGGCTGAACGCCATGGGTCGCATCACCGACGGGACGGTGCTCGACGTCCACGAGGAGCGCGGCGCAGGCGGCCGGATGCAGCAATTGCTCATCTACCGCTACGACGTGGCCGGCGTCTCCTACGAGGCCTCACAGGAGGTCGCTCACCTGCGCCATCTGGTGGACCTGCACTCCTGCCGCATCGGGTTGCCGGCCTCGGTGAAGTACGACGCGCAGAATCCCGGCAACTCCATCGTCGTCGCCGAGGGCTGGTCGGGGCTGCGCAAGTGAGCCCGGCGAAACTTCCCGCCGCGCCGCACATCTGTTCTTGTGGCCCGCGCGTACCTTTAGGCGGGGCCCGCGTCTAAACTTAAGTTGGTAGAATCAGAGAGTCGTGTCCAGTCTTCCCCTTCCCATCGCCGCGTTCCTTGCCGGGCTGGTGTCGTTCCTCTCGCCCTGCGTGTTGCCCCTGGTGCCGGGATATGTGTCGCTCATCTCCGGCGTGGGCGTGGAAGAGCTGCAAGCGCAGGAGGACAGCCACCGCCGGCGCGTGGTGCTGGCCAGCTCCCTGATGTTCATCCTGGGATTCTCAGTGGTGTTCATCTCGCTGGGCGCGGTGGCCACCACCCTGGGCCGCGTGGTGCGCGAGTACTTTCCCTGGCTCATCCGGATCGCCGGCATCGTCATCATCGTCTTCGGGCTTCATCTGACCGGCCTCTTGAAGATTAAGTGGCTCTACGCGGACAAGCGCCTGCACAACCTGAACCCGCGACGCTCGGCCCTGGGCGCGTTCCTGATGGGCTTCGCCTTCGCCTTCGGTTGGACGCCCTGCATCGGCCCCATCCTCACCGTCATCCTGGGTTTTGCTGCGGCCGAGGGCACGGTGGCCAAGGGTGTACTGTTGCTCGCCGTGTATTCTCTCGGCCTGGCGGTGCCGTTTCTGCTGACCGCGCTGGGCATTGACCGCTTCCTCGCCTTCTACGGGCGCTTCAAGCGGCATCTGCAGACGGTCGAGATCGCGAGCGGCGTGCTGCTCATCATGATCGGGACGCTGGTCTTCACTCGCCAGTTCACGCTGCTGGCGACGTGGATGAACAAGCTCCCGCTATTCAAGGATTTGGTGGAGAAATTCCTGTGAAGAGAAACGCAGTCGTGCTGGCAATCGTGATTCTGGCGGTGACGTTCATGCTGTACATGGGACGCCGCATGGCCGGGCCTCCGAAAACCGGAGGCGTGAAGGGGAGCGCGCTGGTCGGCGAGGTCCGCGGGCAGCAGGCGCCGGACTTCGAGCTGAAGGCCCTCGACGGCCGCACCATCCGCCTCTCCGACTATCGCGGCAAAGCGGTGGTGCTGAACTTCTGGGCCACCTGGTGCGGCCCCTGCAAGATCGAGATGCCCTGGTTCGAGGAGTTGCAGAAGCAATACGCGGCGCAGGGGTTGGTGGTGATTGGCGCGGCCCAGGACGACTCGCAGGACGACGTGCGAAAGTTCGTGCAGGAGATGGGCGTCCACTACACCATCGTGATGGGACGCGAATCGGTGGCCGATGCCTACGGCGGCGTGCAGTTCCTTCCCGGAACCTTTTACATCGACCGCAACGGCAAGATCGTGGAGCGGGTCTTCGGCCTGGCCGGACACGGCGACATCGAGGACAACATCAAGCGGGCGCTGGGCCAGGGGGCGCCCCCGGTGAATGCAGCCGCGCCCACGCCCCAGGCATCGAAACAGTGATGCGGCTCCGGCTCCAATTCGTGTTGCTCCTGTTGGCGCTGCTGACGGCCGGAGCGCCGGCGCAGGATTCGCTCGTCCCCAAAACGCCCATCGTCACCGCCACGCCGCCGGAGGCGGTGGCCGTGGCTCCGGGCGGGAGCGTCCGGGTGGAGCTGCGCTTTCGCGTCACCCCCGGCTATCACGTCAATTCCAACAAACCTCACTCGGAGTTCCTCATCCCTACGCGCCTGAAGCTGAGTCCGCCGAGGAACCTCACCCCGGGCAGCATCGTCTATCCGGAAGGGAAGGACCTGGCCTTTACATTTTCGCCGGGAGAGAAGCTAAACGTCTATGCCGGCGACTTCGTGGTGCGCGCCGAGCTGCGCGCGCTGGGCTCCGCGCCCGCGGGAAGCTACAAGGTGCCGGGCGAGCTGCGCTACCAGGCCTGCAACGACCGCGCCTGCTTCCCGCCGACAAGACTGCTGGTGGAGGTCGAAGTCACAGTGCGCAAGCCCCGTTCTTAATTCGTAGTAAGATGCGGCCCCTCTCAGGTTGAGGGCGCTGCCTACGGGCGCGAGTGCCGGCTATCCTTCGCGAGGGAACTCACATGAAGCTGATTGACCGCGTTCGCACACTAACCTTGCTCGCGCCGGTGCTGGGCGCCCTGTTGTTGTTCGTCGAACCGGCGGTGGCCCAGAGCGCCCCGCCGCCGCCCCCCGCCTTGCCGAGCGAAACGCCCACCAAGTTCGAGCCCGCGACCGATAGCTTCGACTACATCCGGCGCGACGTGATGATCCCCATGCGTGACGGAGTGAAGCTGCACGCCGTCATCCTTGTGCCCAAGGGCGCCCAGGGCGCGCCGATCCTCCTTACGCGCACGCCCTACAACGCCACCGAACTCACCAGCCACTCCCCCAGCGCCCACCTCGGTCCGATCCTGAACGGCTACGACAATGCCACCGACGTCATCGTCGAGGGCGGCTACATCCGAGTGGTCGAGGACGTGCGCGGCAAGTACGGCTCCGAGGGCGATTACGTGATGAACCGCCCCCTGCACGGGCCGCAGAACCCGACGCCGGTCGATCACGCCACCGACACCTACGACACCATCGACTGGCTGGTAAAAAACATCCCGGAAAGCAACGGCAAGGTCGGCATTCTTGGCATCTCCTATGACGGTTTCTTGCCCCTGATGGCGCTGGTGAATCCCCATCCGGCTCTCAAGGTGGCGGTGCCGATGAACCCCATGGTCGACGGCTGGATGGGAGACGACTGGTTCCACAACGGCGCCTTCCGCCAGCAGAACATGCCCTACATTTACGAGCAGGTCGCGAAGCGCGCGAATGACGCCAAGTGGTGGACAAGCCACTTTGACGACTATGACATGTTCCTGCAGGCGGGATCGGCCGGGGAACTGGGGCGCCGCCGCGGGCTCGAACAGGTCGGCTTCTGGCGGAAGCTTCTCGATCATCCCAGCTACGACGCCTTCTGGCGCGACCAGGCGATGGACAAGGTGCTGGCGGCCCAGCCGCTCAAGGTGCCGGTGATGCTGGTGCACAGCCTCTGGGACCAGGAGGACATCTACGGCGCCATCGCGGTCTACAAGGCAATCAAGCCGAAGGACACCGATAACGACAAGGTATTCCTGGTCCTGGGCCCTTGGCATCATGGCCAGGAGATTGCGGACGGCAGCACGCTCGGCGCCCTTAGATTCAACAGCGATACCGCGCTCACCTTCCGCAGAGAGATCTTGCGTCCCTTCCTGGACCAATACCTCAAGGAGGGCGCGCCCAAAGCCGACGTGCCGCACGTCATGGCGTTTGAAACTGGGACGAACACATGGCGGCGCCTGCCCGCCTGGCCCGCTGGCTGCGCGACCGGCTGCACCGTCCGACCCACGCCGCTCTATCTCACCGCCGGTCTAAGACTGAGCTTCGCCGCGCCCAAGCCTGGCGACACGGCGTTCGACGAATACCTCTCCGACCCCGCCAAGCCCGTGCCCTTCCGCGCCAGGCCCATTCAACCCGTGGGCTACGACGACAAGGGCCTCACCTGGCCCAAGTGGCTGGTGGACGATCAGCGGGAAGCGTCCGGCCGCCCGGATGTCGTGGTGTTCGCCTCCGGCGTATTGAGCGCGCCGGTGAAGATCAGCGGGGAGCCGATCGCGAATCTGATCGCTTCCACCAGCGGCACGGACTCCGACTGGGTGGTCAAGGTGATTGACGTCTACCCCGACGAGGTCGCGGGCCAGCCGGCCATGGGCGGATATCAATTGATGGTTTCCGCCGACATCTTCCGCGGCCGCTATCGCGAGAGCCTGGAGACGGCCAAACCCATCGCGCCCGGCCAGGCCCTGCTCTACCGCTTCGCCCTGCCCACGGCCAACCACGTCTTCCTGCCCGGCCACCGCATCATGGTTCAGGTGCAGTCGAGCTGGTTCCCGCTCTACGACCGCAATCCCCAGACCTTCGTGCCCAGCATCTTCTGGGCCAAGCCGGAGGATTACCGCAAGGCCGTGCAGCGGATCTACCACGCGCCCGGCCAGGCGAGCTTCATCGAACTGCCTCTGGTCGCGGCGCCTTGAGGCGAGGCTCTTAGGCCGCGGCTGCGCTTCGGCTCTTACTCCGTCTTGATCTGCATGGTCTCGTCGATGCTGAAGGAGTGCGGCACGCCCGCGTTGGGCGGCCCGGAGTAGCTCGCGACGATGCGGAAGCCGGTGTCCGAGGTCTCGGCGGAGTAGCTGTAGGGGCCGCGATGGTTGGTGGGCATGCTGATGTCGCCGTTCGAGCGCAGCTCGTCGATGGAGACGTATTTTCCGTCGGCGGCGAAGTGGCGGCGCTCGGCGTTGGCCAGCGCGATCAGGTCGTTCTTCACCCCCACCACGTCAATGGTCGAGCGCGGCGTGGCCGTGCTGCCCGCCCCGCCCCCGCCCGGCGTCACCGCCTGCGCCTGCCGCATGTAGATGTAGGCGCCGATCCCCAGCACGATCAGCAGCCCGATAAAACCAAAGGCGCGGGACATAAGTCCTCCCTGCAAACAGATTGTACGCGCCGATTATCCCCGATTTGTCATCCCGAACGAGCCGGGAAGGCGCTCTCAGGCACTTCCTCGGCTTCTAACTTCCCTTTGAGGAAGGAGATGAGGAACTCGGCGTCGTCGCGGGACAACCATCGCCCCAGCACCAGAATGCAGGCAGCGAAGAGGGGGACTCCAAACGCGGCCCACGGCGGAAGATTCCCATGGCAGGAGCCCGGATAGGCGCGGCACAAGTAGGGCACCGAGATCATGATGGCGGTGATGATCGAGAGCCAGAGAGACAGGAAGAGCAGCACCCAGCGGCGCGCCCCCAGCCGCACCCGCATGCGCGTGCCATCCGGCGCCAGTTCGAATCGCGCCGAAGCCTCGGTCTGCAGGTCGTTCTTGTAAGGAATCTTCTTGCGCAGCGCGAACCCGGCGGGTGAGACCGCGCCGATAAGGGGGCGTCCTGCGGCCCCCTGCGCCGACCACAGGATGGCCATGCGCGAGCTCCACGCAATCACCAGCGGCTCCAGGCGGCGGCTGCATTCCTCGGGTGCCAGGCGCGTGCGCAGTGTGCGGTATTCCACGCCGAACGGATTGAGGGAAGAGCTCAGCTTCGCACCTCAGCCGGCGGCCAGGGGCTGGGCGCCGCGCAGGCGCGCAACGGTCTTATCTTTTCCCAGCGCCACCATCACGGCGAACAGGCTGGGGGCCACCGCCTGTCCGGTCAGGGCCACGCGGGCGCCGTTGATGAGCGCGCCCGCCTTCACGTTTTTCTCCGCCGCCAGCTCGCGCAGAAGCTTCTCCGCTGTCGCCTCGGTGAGGCCGTTGGGCGAAGCGGCGTAGCGCACGCCCAGCTCCGCCAAAAGCTCGCGCACCGCGCCGTCCTGCAGGTACTTGGCGGCGGCGGCCGGGTCGGTCTCGTAGTCGTCGGTGAAGAACGCCCGGAACGACGTCGCGAAGTCCTTGAGATTCCGCGCCCGGGGCTTGAGCAGATCAATAGTCGCGAGCAGCCACTCCCGGTCGCGGCGCGCGGGTTCGACTCCCGCCTTCTTCCACTCTTCCTCGATCAGCGGCACCAGCGCCGAGGCCGGGTAGGCGCGGATGTACTCGCTGTTGAACCAATCGAGCTTGGCATTGTCGAAGACGGCGTTGGAGCGCGAGATGCCCTCCAGGCCAAAAAGAGAAATGAGTTCCGCGTCGCGCAGGATCTCCTTGGACGAATCCGGCGGCGTCCAGCCCAGCAGCGCCAGGAAGTTGCGGAAGGCCTCGGGGACGATGCCCTGGTCGCGATAGGCGATCACCGAAGTGGCGCCGTGGCGCTTGGAGAGCCGCGTCTTGTCGGGGCCCAGGATGAGGGGCACGTGGGCGAACACCGGCAGCGCCGCTCCCAGCGCCTGATACAACAGCACCTGCTTGGGGGTGTTGGAGAGGTGGTCGGCGCCGCGGAGCACGTGCGAGATGCGCATGTCGATATCGTCGGCGACCACGCTCAGGTGATAGGTGGGCCCGCCGTCGGAGCGCAGCAGGACGAAGTCTTCCAGCTCGGCGTTCGAAAACTCCACGCGCCCGAAGACGCCGTCGTCAAAACCGGTCTGCCCGCTTTGTGGCACGGCGAAGCGCACGGCGCAGGCTTCGCCCGCGGCGCGCCGGCGCTCGGCTTCCTCGCGCGGGATGCGGCGGCACTCGCCTCCATACCGTGGCGGACGCCCCGCGGCCTGCGCCGCGGCCCGCCGCTGCTCCAGTTGCTCCTTGGCGCAGAAGCAGTAGTAGGCGTGGCCGCCCGCCACCAGGCGCTGGGCGGCGGAGCGGTAGAGCTCCATGCGCTCGGTCTGGAAGTACGGGCCTTCATCCCAATCCAGGCCCAGCCAGCGCATCCCCTGCACGATGCCCTCAACCATCTCCGGCGTGGAGCGCTCCAGATCGGTGTCCTCGATGCGCAGCAGGAGGCGCCCGCCATGGTGGCGGGCGAACAGCCAGTTGAAAAGCGCGGTGCGCGCCCCGCCCACGTGCAGGTATCCCGTGGGGGAAGGCGCGAACCGGACGCGGATCTCGGGGGAAGGGGTCATGCGGGCCAGGAGCCGATGTTACGGGCGGCTGGAAACAAGCGTCAAGTCGCGGCTTTTCAGGTACTTAAGTAACCGCTGCGAACCACGCTTTCTATTGACGCGATTTCCGCCCGTCGCCTATAGTTCGGGCAGTCGCTTCCCGGTTCTGGGCGACGGATTCTTCGCCCCCTCCTGAAACCGCAGGAGCTGCGGGGTTCACTATGTACACCTTGGTCGTCGCGGTCGTGGCCAGCGCCTTTGCGCTGCTGCTGGGCCTGGTGTTCATCCATCTGATCCGGCAGAGCCACGAGCGGCACGTGGTGCAGGAGAACCTGCCCGCCTTCGCCGTGCTGGAGGTGGATAGCAGCCGCTTGCTGGCGCCCGGCGAAGTGGAGCCCGCCCTGCTGCGCCTGCTGGAGCGCCTGGCCCGGCTGCTCAGCACCCACCGCAGCGCCATCTACATCAGCGAACGCTGGAGCAGCATCCTGCCCTCGGTCGAGAGCGGTTTCTCGGAGAAATTCCTGGCCTCCCTGGGGCAAGGGGCAGGGGAGGTCCTGAACGCGCTGGCGCAGCGGCAGCCGGGACCGGTGCGCGTCCGCGACCTGGCGGAGGATCCGGGCTTGCTGATTCCCACCACCGCGGAGCAGAAGGCGCGGCTGCACCGGCTGCTGTCCGAAGAAAGCATCACAGGGCTGACCGTGCTCAGCCTGCGCGCCCACGACCGCTGCCTGGGCGTGGCCATCTTTGCCCACGACGGCCGCTCTTCCCTGGGCGCCGCCCGCACTCGCATCCTGTCCACCCTGGGCCTGCAGCTCTCCATGACGCTGGAGAACTATGTGCTCATGCACTACGCCCAGCGCCGCACCCGAGAGTTCGAGCTGCTCACTCAGATCGGCCAGGTGGTGAGTTCGCGCCTGGACAAGGACGAGGTGCTGCTGGCCATCCATCGCGAACTGGGGCGCCTGTTCGACACCCGAAACTTCAGCGTGGCCTTCGTCGAGGGGGAAAGCGTGCGCTTCGAACTGGAAGTGGAAGAAGGCCGGGTGCAGGCCAAGCGCGCGCGTCCCACCGGCAGCGGCATCATCGAGTACATCCTGAAGAGCGGCCGCCCCCTGCTCATCCGCGGCGGGATGGACCAGATGCAGGCGGAGCTGGGCCTGGTCCACGCCGAGCGCCAGCCGCACTGCTTTGTCGGCGTGCCCATCGTGATGCATGGACGGCCGGTCGGGGTGATGTCGGCCCAGCACTACGCGCCCGAAGACGTGTACGACCAGCGCGACCTGGAAGTGCTGCAGACGGCTGCCGGCCAGGTGGCGGTGGCCATGGAGAACGCCCGCCTGTTCTCCGAGCAGCAGCAGCGCGCTCGTCACCTGGGATTCCTGAACAATGTCTCCAAGGCCGCCATCTCCAGCCAGAACGCGGAGCAGATGATGGCGGAGATCGTCAGCGAGGTTCAGAAGAACTTTCAATTCGATCACATCGGCATCGGCATTCTCGACTATGCCACCAAGGACATCGAGATCAAGGCGGAAGCCGGGACCACGGCCAAGGCGCTGGGCAAGCGGGTGCCGCTGGGCACGGGGATCCTGGGGCGCGTGGCCCGCACCAACGAGATGCTCCTGGCGCAAAACACCGGGGACGGGCACCTGATGGGCATTCTGCCGCAGTCCCGCTCCGTGCTGTGCATCCCGGTGACCTACGGCGAGACCCTGTTGGGCTTGCTCAACGTGGAGAGCCAGCGGGTGAACGCCTTCGCCGAGCAGGAGGTCCTGATCCTGCGGACCCTGGCCGACCTGCTGGCCACCGCCCTGCACAATTCCTTCGTCTTCCAGAAGATGGAGCAGCAGTCCATCACCGACGGCCTCACCGGGGTCAAGACCCGGCGCTTCTTCCTGGAATCGGTGCAGGCGGAGTGGAAGCGTTCGGCGCGTGCCGGCCGCCCCTTCTCCCTGGTGCTCATGGATCTCGACCGCTTCAAGGAGATCAATGACAAAATGGGCCACCTGGAAGGCGACCTGGTTCTGGCCCGCGTGGGCCGGCTGCTGGAGCAAAAATGCCGCGGATCCAACGTGGTGGCGCGTTACGGCGGCGACGAGTTTGTCATCCTCATGCCGGAGACCGGAGTGGAGCAGGCGCACACGCTCTCCGAGCGCCTGCGGCTGTGGATCGCCGGCGACCCCATGCTGGCCGAGCGCAAGCTCACCGGCAGCTTCGGCGTGGCCACCTTCCCCTTGCACGGCGCCGGCGTCGAAGACATCCTGCGCATGGCGGATACCGGCATGTACGTTTCGAAGCATGCGGGCGGCAACCGCGTCTCGACCGCCGGGGAGATGCCCGGCACCGAAAAGCTCTCCGCCAAGCAAATGGCGAATCAGTATGTGGAGGGCTTCCTGCGCCGGGAGGAGAGCGGACTCGGCTCGCTGGAGGAGCTGCTGGAGGAGTTGATGAGCATGCTCGAGCGGCTGAGCGCCTCGGTGCGGCCCGAGCATCGGGAGGAAGCGCTGCGGGACGCCATCCGCTCCTTGACCCGCACCGCCGAGACCAGGGAGATGCATTGCGCGGGTCACGGCGAGCAGGTGGCCCACTACGCCGAGCTGTTGGGAGCGGAGATGGGAATGCCCGCGGAAGAACTGGCCGACCTGGTCTACGCCGCCGGCGTGCACGATGTGGGCAAGATCGCCATCCCCGAAGACATCCTCAATAAGGCGGGCCCGCTCACCGAAGAGCAGTACGGCCTGGTCAAGACCCACGTCGAGATTTCCGCCCGCATCCTACGGGTCCTGCCCAACGGGGAGCGCGTGCGCATGGTGGTGGCGCACCATCACGAGCGCTTCGACGGCGGCGGCTACCCCAGCGAACTGCGCGGCGAACAGATTCCCCTGGGCGCGCGCATTCTGGCGGTCGCCGAGGCCTACGTCAACATGACTCTGGACCGCCCTTACGCCACCACCCGCAGTTCCGCTGAAGCCCTGGCGGAGATGGAACGCCTCTCCGGCGCCCAGTTTGACGGCCTGCTGGTGCGCCTCCTGATGAAGCAGGTGAAGAACCTCAGCCCGGACCGGCGCGGCAAGTAAGCGCCGCTTCCGCCGGCGCCCCCATCCTCCTGCTCGCGGAAGAACTATTCCATGCTGGGCGCGGTTTCTCCCGGATGCTTGCCGGCCTTTTGAGGAAGGAACAGGATGCAGGCGACGATGAAGGCCGCGAGAATTGCCGAGGCATAGAGGCGGCTAAACGCGAGCCCGCCCTGGCCCACCGGCTTGTCGAGCAGATCGCCCAAGGTGGCGCCCAACGGCCGCGTGAGGATGAAAGCGCTCCAGAACAGCAGGGTGCGCGAGACGTTCTTATAGAAATATCCCCCCGCGACCAGCGCCAAGCCTGCGGTGAATACGAGCGCCCCGCCTTCGTAGCCGAGCCCATTGGTGTCGGCCATCCAGTCACCGAGCGCCGTGCCCAAGGTTTGGGAGAACAGGATTGTTCCCCAATAGAACATCTCGACTTTAGGCGAAGTGATGTTGGCAACCGAGACGGAACCAGCGGACCCGTACCACACGCCGAGGGAAGTCAGGAGGAGCAGGAACAGGGTTGCCGATCCCCCGGCATAGCCAATGCCGAGCGAGCGGTCCGCAAGATCCGCCATAGTCGTACCCAGGGTCGTGGTTGCGACGATCACGGCCCAGTACAGGAAGGGGTGGAACCGCTTCGCGGCGATCTGGGCGGCGACGGCGACGACAAAGATGCCGACAAAAATAATGCTTGCGACCGCGTAGCCCAGATTCATCGACATGGACACGGCATCGCCGCCCGTTTCGCCCAAGGTCGTTGCTGCGATCTTGATGATCCAGAAGGCAAGAGTGACCTCGGGCACCTTGTTCAAGCGATTGTCGGTCGTCGAGTTCATAGGAGTCTACCTTCGCGGCGACCGCAGGAATCCTCGACCGCTACTAGGGACCTCAGCCCGAAGTGCCACGGCAAGGTGTGCCGCTTGTGCCGCGCCTCCATCCTCCTACTTGCGGAAGAACTCTTCCATGCTGGGCGCGGTCGCGGACGCTCCCGGACAACTTCCCAGGCGCAGCGCCGCGCAGGTGAGCTGAAGCGCACTCTGGTGCTGGTACAAGGTCTTGGAGCGATATCCCCGCCTTACCTTGCTGCCCACCACGATGACCGGGATCCTGCCTCCGCCGTGCTCCTTGCTGCTCTCCTCGGCTTCGTCGAACAGGATCAGCAACAGCCCGCTCTCCTGGAAGCTCTTGCTCTCCACCAAGGGGCCGATCGACTCCCGCAGCCAGGCGTCGGCCAGGCGCATCTGCTCTTCTTCGGTGCAACTGGCTCCCCCGAGCGTGCAACTGTGCAGGTTGTGGAGGTTGTTGGGGACCACAAAGGCGTAATTGGGCAGGGAGCCCGACCGCAGGTCCTCAGCCAACTGGGTCAGCGGCATCAGGTTCTTCTTTTGCTGCGGGTCGTCCACCACGTCGGAGAAAAACGAGAGCGGGTTGTGGCGGCGAACGTAAGGACGCTTGTCCTCGCCCGTATAGCCCACTGCGGGTATGTCCTCGGCGTAGGATTTCCAGCTCTTGCCGCCGGCGATCAGGTGGCGGACGATGTTGTCTTCCCGGACCGTCAGCGAGTAGCTGTCATCGCGGGTGATGAGTTGGCCGGCGGTCATCATGAAGTAGTTCCCAATGGAGGGATGGCTGTTGGCATAGTAGTTGTCAGCCAGCGCGTAGCGCCGGGCCAGCTCGTTGAAGTAGGGCATCTCCTTGCTGCCGATGATTTCGTCGTAGGCCTCGTTCTCGAACACCACGACAAAAACATGCTGCAAGGCGGGAATGCCCTGGATGGGGGTCGGCGCCGGCGCGGCTGGGTTCGCCGGCCCCGGCGAACTCGCCGGGCCGACCGGCACCGCCACCGAACAACTCAGCAGAGTCAGTGTCACGAACAGTACGCCGCAAAGCACCATAGCTCTCTGGGCAGGTTGGAGTGAGGTCTCTCGCAGGAAGGGCATCGCAGGCGGCATTATATCCCGTTCACTTCGGCAGCGGGGCGCCTTCCAGCGACGTCAGCCGGCCCACGGGGTACAGCCCAATCTGCGGATCCCACCAGGGCGAGTGGCGGAAGAAGAAGTTCAGCCGCGCCCGCGGGTCGGCGGCGAATTCCTTGTCGCTCGCCACCTTCTGCTCGAACTCCGCCTTGAGGTTCGCATCTTTGGCCATCATGCCGCGCGCCAGCTTCTCCAGGACGTAACTCTCTCCGTACTCCTTCTGTTCGAAGATGGCGTCGAAGAATCCCCAGGCCACGGCGGAATCCGGTCCCTGAGGCTCGAGGAAGTGGATGGCCACCTTGGCGGCCCGCTGGTCGAGCGGGAGGACCGCGGAGCCGGCGGGGAATGCCATCTTCTCGCGCACCCTCTCGCAGGTGAGCGGCGGCGTCCCGCTGCCGGGAGCAAACTCGCTGATCCCGGCCAGCGCGTGGCGTCCTTCGTAGGGCCGCTCCCCCCACTTGGCGCTGCAGCGGTAGGTCTCGACCTCCGCCGACCAGGGCGCGGTCGTGCGCACCATCTTCAGCTCGTGCGCGCTCAGCACGTCGATCACACTCGTCCACTGCGCCGGCACGATGTAGGCGCGCGGCGGCGCGACCGTCACCGTGGCCTTCAACTCGTTGTGCAGCGGGATGTCCAGGTTCTCCGGCTCGTGGCTGAAGCGCGTCCACGGGACGCCCGAGACCTCGCTCAACTCCACCACGCGCTTGTAGCCCAGGAAGTGGAAGGGAACGCTGGCCTCGGTGGCCTGCAGCCGCAGCGGGAACCGGGCGGCCGCGTCGTATTGCTGTCCGGCGCGAATGGTGGCGGCGTCGGCCTCACGGTTCATGCGGAGCAGCGCGTCGGCGTCGCGGTTGATCACTTCCAACAGCGCCCGCAGCAACTCGTAGTTCCCGGTGACCCGCGTCTTGTAGTCCTTGAGCATGTGCATCTCCACCAGGAAGCCGGGGCGGTTCTGGAGGACCATCAAGCCGGTGGAGAAGCGCGGCGCGTCCTGGCCGACGGTCAGTCCGCCGCGGGGATTCGATTCGCCCACGCCCACGTACTCGCCGATCACGTGCCCCGTCGCGCTCACCGACTTCTCGATGTAGGGCTTGAGCTGCTCGCGGATCCACCGGGCCAGCGCCGGATTGACGTCCGGTCCGCTGTCGATGGCGTAGGTAGTGTCGTACTGATAGTCGGCGCCGTCGGTGACGTGGTCGTCCACGAAAAAGTCCGGCAGCCACGCCTGGAACAGCTTGAGCAGGGCGCGGGTCTCGGGCGCGTCCGCCTTCATGTAGTCGCGGTTCAGGTTGAGGTTGCGCGCCTGCGTGCGCCACCCCATCTCCTCCGGCCCGTTCTGGTTGATGCGGTTGTAGGGCCCGAAGCGCTCGTGTCCGTCCGCGTTGTAGATGGGAAGCATCACCACAACGGCGCGGTCGAGCAGCTTGGCCTGCGTTTTCGTCACCACCATCTCGCGCAGCAGCGCCAGGCAGGAGTCCTTGCCGTCCATCTCCCCGGCGTGGATGGCGTTCTGGATCAGGACGATGGGCCGGTTCGCCTGGTGCAGGGCCGCGGGGTCGAAAACGCCGTCCCGGGAGACGATGACCGCCACCAGGTCGCGCCCTGCGCCCGTCTTCCCGAAGAGAGTGACCCTTACCTGCTTGGGCGCGGCGGCCGCCACGCGGCGCACGTAGGCCATGGTCTCGTCATAGCGCGGCGTGGTGCGGTAGTCGGAGATCTCCGCCGGAGTCCGCCAGTCGGCGTTGGCCGGTGAAGCGGGGCCCGGCTTCTGCGCGGCGGCCAGGGAACACAGAAAGAGCGGCAACAAAAGAGCGGCTGCTTTTTTCATGGGTCTTCTGATTACCTTCGAAGGGCGCGGGATTTACTCTTTTTTCGCTGGACCAGCAGGACCACCACTTGAGCGATGGCCGTGTTGTTCATGCCCAGGCCTTCGGGCGTCTTGGCCTTGACGCCGACCGCGGCGGGCGCGACGCCCAGGAGCTTGGCCACCTGCTGCTGGATCCGCTTCGCATGCGGCCCGATCTTCGGTGCCGCCAGGATCAGCGTTGAATCCACGTTGGCGACCGCGTAGCCGGCGCGCGCCACCTGCTCGAGCGCCTCACGCACGAAGATGGCGGAGTCGGCGCCCTTCCACTTCTTGTCCGAGGGAGGGAAGTACGATCCGATGTCGCCCGCCGCCACCGCGCCCAGCAGGGCGTCGGTAAGGGCGTGCAGCAGCACGTCGCCGTCGGAGTGGCCGGTCAGGCCGCTGGCGTGCGGCAGCCGCACCCCGCCGATCTTCAGCGGGATGCCCTTGCGGAATTCGTGCGAGTCCCAGCCGATGCCGATGCGCATCACCGTCCCCGCTTTTCCTGCGAGAGATAAAACTCCGCCAGCTCCAGGTCCGCCGGCGTCGTGATCTTGATGTTGCGGGCGGAGCCCATCACCACCGCGACTTCGTGTCCGGCGCGCTCCACCAGCGAAGCCTCGTCGGTGCCGGTGAAGCCATCGGCCAGCGCCTCCTCGAAGGCCTTCTTCAAGACCGCGAAGCGGAAGCCCTGCGGCGTCTGCACCTGCACTATGCGTTCGCGCGGGATGGTGGCGGTCACGATGGCGCCCTCGGCGGTGCGTTCCACCTGCTTGACCGTGTCCACCGCCGGCACGCCGGCGACGGCCGCGCCGTGCTTTTGCGCCGCGGCGATCACGCTGCGGATGATCTCGGAATCCACGAAGGGGCGGACGGCATCGTGTACCAGCACGATGTCCTCGGCCTCCGCCTTCACCTGGGCTAGCGCGTTGGCCACCGACTGCTGCCGGTTCTCCCCGCCCTCCACCAGGGTCACTTTCTTCCCCAGACTCTCTTTTTCCAGGCGCAGCCGGAAACGGTCGGCCTCCCCCCTGGGAAGCGCGACGTAAATTTCCTTTACGGAATCGACCGCGGCGAATTTCCGCAGGCTCAGGATGAGGATGGGCACGCCGCCGATCTCGGCGAACTGCTTGGAAGGCCCCGGCTTCTTGCCGGGTTTGGGAGGCGCGGTGGCCATGCGCGTCCCCAGGCCGGCGGCGGGAATGATGACCAGAACTTTCATGAGGGGCGAAAAGTATAAACCACCGGGCCCGCCGGGGCTCGACGCTACTCCGTGGGGCGCTCCGCGGCGACGGGCTGGGGCTTGCGCTCCGGACGCGCCTCGGCGCGGCTCACCGCGCCGCGCTCGTCGAACTTGCCGAAAATCATCTTGCCCGCCGTGGTCTGCAGCACCGAGGTCACCGAGATCTCCACCGTCTTGCCGATCAGCTTGCGCGCGTTGTCCACCACCACCATGGTGCCGTCGTCCAGGTACGCCACCCCCTGGTTGTACTCCTTGCCCTCTTTGAGGATGAACACCTTCATGATCTCGCCCGGCAGCACGATGGGTTTCAAGGAGTTGGCCAGCTCGTTGATGTTGAGCACGGCCACGCCCTGCAGTTGCGCCACCTTGTTGAGGTTGAAGTCGTTGGTGACGATCTTGGCCTCGTAGGCCTTGGCCAGCTCGATCAGCTTCAGGTCCACCTCGCGGATGGTGGGAAAGTCGTCCTCGACGAACTGGAGGTCGAGCATGGCGATCTTCTGCAGGCGCTGCAGGATGTCCAGGCCGCGGCGGCCGCGGTTGCGCTTGAGCGAGTCGGCGGAATCGGCCACCAGTTGCAGCTCGCGCAACACGAACTGCGGGATCATGATGATGCCGTCCACAAACCCGGTCTCGGCGATGTCCGCGAAGCGCCCGTCGATGATCACGCTGGTGTCCAGGATCTTGTAGCTCTTCTTGGACTGCTTCTCGCCCCCGAAGATGCCGCCCAGCGCCGCCAGGTTCAGCAGGTCGCCCTTGTTGGCGCCCAGGATCAGGCCTACGTAGGCCATCAGCAGCATGACCAGCAGTTGCAGGAAGCTCTGGGTACTGCCCGCGGCCAGGCTGTTGCGGATGACAACACTGAACAGGTAGGCGCCGAGGATGCCCAGGATGCTGCCGATGGCCGCCCCGATCAGCCGCTTCAGGCTGATGGCGCGCAGCCGCATCTCGAACAGGATGATGGCGAGGCCCATGCCCGCTCCGGCCGCGGCGGCGGCGGGCGCCGGCCACTTCGCAAGCCCGAAGGGCTGCAGGAGCCAGCAGGCGGCAGCTACGATCAGAACAAAAATCAGACGAATGAAAGCCATGTCCATAGCGGGACCTCCGTATGGAGCCACTCTCTACCCGCGCCTCGGGAGCCGCCGAAACGGCTGCGGAAGGACGAGGCAAGAACGGTCCCGTACCGCTCAATAGCGGAGCGTATGAAGAGAAGGAATGTGCTCCGCCCGCCGCCCGCAAAGCGGGACAGCGGAAACAAAACCAGTATGGCGGGAAGTATAACGCAGTTCGCCGGCAGTTATCTATTAAGTTAACAGGGGCAGCCGGGTTTCTTGTTGACCGGGAAGATAACAGGCCGCATTGTGGTGGCGGCGCGCGACCCACAGAACCCGGACCCCGGGCGCGCTGCCAGCGAGAGTTCCTTCAGTTAGGCCGAACCCGAAACTGGGAGATGAGCGGCCATCGTCCTTCCCGAAGCTGGGAGGGACACTAGAAGAGCCGGCGCAAATTCTCGGGGGAGAAACGCGCCGGCTTTTTAATTTCTCAGATGACGTAGGCGCGGGCGACTCGCCCGCGCGGAAAAGGCCCGCAAGCCACGCTGCCCGGCCGCCCGAATCCCGCCCAACATCCCGGCAACCCACCCCCAGTTATCGCTCACTAAACATCTGGAATGCCGTCCAATGCAGGGACTGGGGTCCGAGCGGGCCGGCTCCGGGGACGGGGTCGAGCCGAAAAAGACCGGAAACTTTAAGGCCCTGGGAAACGTAATTGCTTGGTGAATGCCGGAGCGCAGTACGCGCTGCGGCGGCAGGAAAAGGTTAAGGGGTTAAACAGATCGTTCCGCCGACGGGTTGGAGGCCTCGGGGCGTGGGCGATCTCAAGGGAAAGGCAGGTCCGCGAGGACGCGTCTTTTCGTTTAACCCCGCGGCACATTGTAGGCCTCCGCAACGGAAATGCAAGAGGCGCTCGCGGCCCGACCGCGGCCGCCCTTGCCGAGGTTCATCCCGCGGGGCGGGATGAGGAAAGAGGGAGGAACATCATGAAGTTCGCAAAATTGACCCGAGTGCTGGTTCCGGTGCTGGTGCTGGCGCTCACCGCCACCGCCTTTGCCGCCAACGGCTCGGCAACGGTGAAGTTGTTCAGCGCGGCGCAGCTCAACGGCAAGTCCCTGGCCGCCGGGGAATACAAGGTCAAGTGGGATAGTCACAGTCCGGAGGCGGACGTGACCTTCCTGCAGGGCAAGAAAGCCGTGGCCACCGCTCACGCCAAGCTGGTGGACCGCGACCAGGCAGCGCGGGAGAACGCAGTAGTCACCCGCGCCAACAGCGACGGATCGGAGACCATCGCGAGATCCGCTTTGAGGGCAAGAAGTCGGTCCTGGTGTTCGAGTAATCCGCGGCTGCGGCGGCCCGGCGACGCGGGCCGCTCGCACGCCGTGGAAAAGCCCCGGCACCCCGAACCAAGGTGTGCCGGGGCTGCTTTTTGTGCGAAACCCTGAGACTACTTGTCCTGTGTGCTGAGTACGTCGTGATAGTAGTTGAGGACTACGCGCTTGGGCGGAGACTTGAGAGACTTCAGCGAAACCTGGTGCTGCTCGCTGATGTTGCCAGTCAGGGCCAGAGTGCCCAGGCGTGCCACCGTGCCGTTGGAGAATTCGAGGTAAAGAGGGACGACCATGCGGAAGCGGTCATTCACGTTCGACTGCGTAACCTTGAAGTCCAGCATGTCACCGTTAATGGAATAGTCCAGCCTGTAATTGGGGAAGGCGGTCCCGTAAACGTACTCGTCGAAGAACCAGTCCATCTTCCGGTTCCCAGCCAGGTCCATCTCCGGGGTCATGTGCTTCTCGACCATGGCCTTGAAGTCCTCAGTGGTTGCTGGAGCATTCATGTAGGTCTTCACGAAATCCTGCATCATGGTTTTGAACTTCTCATCTCCGCTCTGCGGAGTCCACATCATTTTGCGGATCATGTGCAGGATGTAGGCCCCCTTGGGGTACACAAGGTCGTTGTAAACGTTGAACCCGGATTTGGTTGTGCTAACGCGGTACCCCTGAGTGACGGGGCCGACATCAATCGCCCGGTACCCCTCTCGATTCTTGTCGGTCAGCTGCTTTTGCAGATCGCTCAGGAACTGGAGGTATTCCTTGTCATTTTTTCGGACCAGTTGGATGTACAGCGACGCCGAGAAATGGGCGAAGCCTTCTCCCATCCACTGGTCACGGTACCCCTGCCATCCGACGGTATGGGCCCACCACTGGTGAGCTACCTCGTGGGGCGTAACGACCTTGAAGTACGTGATCAGGCCGGGCGACAGGTTGCGGAATAGACCCTTCTGCTGAGTCTGGTCCAGGAACGAGCAAAGCGGAAGGTAAACCAAACCAGGCCAGGACTGGCCAAAGTTGCATGCCGACTGCTGGGTAAGAGCCACGTGCTTGTAGGGAGCCGGACCGAAGTAGTTTGTGAAAAGCTGAACCGAGCTTTGCCCTTCCGCCAGGGCATTATCCATCATGCTGGTGGTGGTCAAGGTACCGACCGCACCCGAGGGGATCGCGACCGTTCCCTGCTGGCCGGTGTTCTGGTCCCGTGTTTGCAAAACCTCATAGGTGGTTCCGCCCGACAGCCCGCTCAACCAATCCGGGGGGACTTCGTTCGCATAAGCTTCCACCGAGTAGTTCGGCATCTTGGCCTCGGATCGTTTGAAGAGGCCAAAATTGAAGCCGCCGACCGCCTGGGGGACCTCGCTCTTCCATTCGCTGATGTTCTGATTACCTTCGTTGTACTCTCGCACCAGGGTCCCGGTCGCGGCCATCTTCATCCCCTTGGGGATGTGGAGGGTCATCCCATACTGGGCATAATCTCCGATTCGCGTGTTGGGGTACCAGTTCAGGCGAGCGATCGGAAAGTAGTTCCCGCCCCCTTCGTTGCGTACTGCGTCCTTCCCGGCGTAGGTTGTGCGGATGGTGTACCGCTCTCCCGCCGCTAATGCCTTGGGCAGGATCACAAAGAAGTCGGGATCGTCGTCCTTCTCCTCCTGAATGAAGGCCAGCGATTGGTTGGCGGTGTCGGTGACGCTCTCCACCCGCAGGGTGCGATAGAGATCGAAAGGCACGACGCGCACCCCGTTGCCCACCGCCACGAAGGTAGTCTCGGAGCTGCCGCTCAGATAGGCGCTCTTTTCCAGGGTGATATCGAGCTTGTGGCCCTCAGCGTCGATTACCACATTCCTCTCTTTGCCGGATGCTTTGCCCTCGGCATATTCATGGGAGTAATGAAATGCACTCCAAATTCCCCAGTTGTTCTCGTCATAGGTCGATAAAGAGACCTCCTCCGGTTCTACCAGCGGAGCCCCATGTGGATCCACCACGAACAGCATCTTGCCGTTGTACTTCTTGCCCTTGATAAAAGCTACGAAGCACCCGCCCGGCTCCGTACCCATCACGTCCTGGAGAATGCGGCCGGTGAGGTTCCAATGCAGCTTCTTGCGCAAGGTGTTCTGGTTGTCGCTTAGGAGAGCAGCGGCATTGCCTGCCGGGGAACCCGCGCTGCCCCCCGCCAGTTTCTTGATCTCGTCGTAGGTGCCGTCGGTAAAGCGCAGCACCAGCTCGTTGAACTCCTCCGTGATGCCGGGCTCCTTGGTCAGTAGCGCCAGGGTCTTTTTCTCCATCTCCAGCGGCGGGACCAGCGTAAAGCTGCCGTCGCCGACGAACACCGCGCCCGTGACCTTCCCGTTCACTGGCGCCAGGAAGTAGAGGCTGCCGCTGCGGAAGGTGAAGGTGCCCGCGTCGCGCTTGAGCACCAGGTTGTTGGCGGCCGAGACTTCGCCGCTCAGGCCGACGGTGCGCAGTTGCTGGTAGGTCGGGTCGGAGTTGGCCTTGGCGGGCGCGCCTGTGGGGGCCGGCGCCTGTTCCGGCCGCTTCTCCAGCTTTTGCGCCGGGGCCACGATGGACAAAGCAAGCAAAAGCGAAAGCAAACGGAAGCGGCTTCCGAAGCGCGCTGTTTTCATGGGGCACCCCCGGCGGCGGATTCTGGTGCTTAGGCCGGGAAGTATGAACGTATGCAGTCCAATGTCAAGCGCTCAGGAGTTTTGTTCCGGATTTCGGAACAGGGAATCGCCCGCTCAGTACTTGGGCATCTTAGGGTCGATGCGATCCGCCCAGGCCAGAATCCCGCCGGTCAGGTTCCACACTTTGCGGAAGCCGGCGGCGCGCAGGAACTCCACCGCCTCGGCGCTGCGCTTACCGGAGCGGCAGTGGGCAACGATCTCGCGGCTGGAGTCGAGCTCGTGAACCCGCTTGGCCAGGTCGCCCAGCGGGATGAGGTGGCCTTCGAGGTTGCATATCTGGTACTCGTGCGGCTCGCGCACGTCGAGCACGAAGACGTCCTCCCCGGCGTCCAGCTTGCGCTTCAACTCTTCCACCTCGATGGCCGGCACTTGCGTGGTCATGGAGGAAGCCTCCTCAGCGCGGACGCCGCAGAATTCCTGATAGTCGATCAGCTCATGGATGGTCGGATTCGGGCCGCACACCGGGCACGCCGGATTTTTCCGCAGCTTGAGCTCGCGGAACTTCATGCTCATGGCGTCCACCAGCAGCAGACGCCCGATCAGCGACTGCTCGCGGTCGGCGCCCAGAATCAGCTTGATGGTTTCCGTCGCCTGGATCACGCCCACCAGCCCCGGCAGGATTCCCAGCACGCCGCCTTCGGCGCACGAGGGCACCAGCCCCGGCGGCGGCGGTTCGGGATAGAGGCAGCGGTAGCAGGGCCCGTCTTTCGCGGCGAAGACGCTGGCCTGCCCTTCGAAGCGGAAGATGGAGCCATAGACGTTGGGCTTGCCGGTGAGCACGCAGGCGTCGTTCACCAGGTAACGGGTGGGGAAGTTGTCGGTGCCGTCGGCGACGATGTCGAACTGGCGGAAGAGCTCGAGCGCGTTGGCGCTGGTGAGCTTGGTTTCGAACTTCCGCACCGCAACCTGCGGGTTGATGCCGGCGAGTGTCTCCGCCGCCGAGTCCAGCTTTTTCCGCCCGACGTCCGAGGTGGAGTGCAGGATCTGCCGCTGCAGGTTGGTGAAGTCCACCACGTCGAAGTCCACCAGGCCCAGCGTTCCCACCCCCGCCGCCGCCAGGTACAGGGCCAGCGGCGACCCCAGCCCGCCCGCCCCGATGCACAGCACCTTTGCCGCCTTCAGCTTGAGCTGACCCTCCATGCCCACCTCGGGCATGATCAGGTGGCGCGAGTAGCGCAGCACCTCCTCGTTGGAGAGCGTGACCGGCTGCGCTTCGGATTTTGGGGTCGCCGTCGCCATAACCGGATTGAAGATTGCAGATTGAAGATTGCAGAATAGGCCCAGACCCCATTCTTCAATCTGCAATCTTCATTCTGCAATCTGCAATGTTACGCCTCCCGCAATCGAGGGGACGATGGACAGGTTATCGCCTTCCTTCACCGGCGTGTTCTCCTGCTGCAGGTAGCGGATGTCTTCGTCGTTGAGGTAGAAGTTGACGAAGGCGCGCAGCTTGCCGTCGTCGGTGTACAGGTGGCGGCGCAGGTCCGGATACCGCGAGGTGAGGGCGGCCAACCCTTGGCCGGCCGTACTGCCGGCGACCTCCACCACGTCCTTCTTCTCCGCGTACGGGCGCAGCGGCGTGGGGATATGGATCTTCATAATCCCCTTTAGATGTATGCCGCGCTTAGCGGGATTCAATCGAAGCGGCCGCCGGAACTACCTCGATCTCCTCGTCCAGGAAGCGTTTGTCCTCTTCGCCCGTGCCGGCCAGCTCGAAGGAGCAGGTCCGTCCGGCCAGGCCGCCCTCCACCGCCGTGATCACGTAGGAGCAGCCCGTCCAGTGCGCCTCGGCCAGGTCGGTCGCCGACCAGCGCGCCGGATGGTCGGGATGCGAGTGGTAGAAGCCGACCACATCCTCCCCGCGCTCCCGCGCCTCGCGCTGGGTGCGGATGAGTTCCTTCGGATCAATGTTGTAGCGGTTCTGCGGCGAGTCGCTGCGGGTGTTGCCGCAGCGGGCGATCGAGCTTGCCCGGCGCACCTCGCCTTCCAGCCGTCCCAGGAGCACCCCGCAGCACTCGTTCGGGTAGGTCTCTTCGCCGTGTCGGCGGAGGTCCTCCAGCGCGGATTGGGGGATTCTGAGCATCGCTCCTCGTTCCCAGGAGGCTTTTTTCGAGTCCTGTTGTCGAATTCGCTACGGTCAAGCTAAGTGACTGTAAACAATACTATATAACCAGCACTGTGTTCCGCCAGCACACCGCTGGCCTATAAAAAGTCCGCGCCCACGGGCAACGCCAGCCATCTAAGGCTATATCGTATGGACCAGGCCGCCCGCGTGGGCGGCGCAGTTTTCTAGGAGGAAACCTCTTTTCCAGGGAGAGACATGGGAATCTTCAGCAAACCAGAGCAGCGGGACTACGACCAGGTGGTGGCCTACCTGAAGGAGCACGGCTTCGACCTGCTGGAGGCCCCGGCCACGGCCCACCGCATCTTCCTCAAGAAGCACAACTGCTCGGCCGCCATCGAAAAGGACGAGCAGGGCGGGGTGCGCCTGTTCGCCAAGCCCGGCCACCTGATCGCGGGCGAGATCTCCAAGCTCATCGACCGCGGCTACCAGAAGTTCCTCATGACCTCGAAGAGCGAGGTCCCGGCCAGCGCCGACCACCTGCGCGCCCTGCACCAGTTCAGCCAGGAGCTGAAGGAAGCCCTGGGCGCCACCAGCCTCTATAACGAGTCGCTGGGCACGGTGAGCGACCGCTACCAGTACGACCGTGTCGAGCACCGCGACCAGCCCGTCGCCGCCCGTCCTCCCCAAGCCTGGGAAGCGGAACCGGCCGTCACCGCCAAGTCCTCCTCCGGCAAGCGCCGCGCCTGAAAGGCGGTTGTCAGTGGTCAGTTGTCGGTTGCCAGTAGAATCTCCCTCCGCTTCTTGCTAACATCCCACGCTTCCTTAGAGATGGTTGTCATCCCGAGGAGCGCAGCGACGAGGGACCTGCTTCTTCCGGCATTCTTTGACAACGAACAGCAGATTCCTCGCTGCGCTCGGAATGACAGTCTCTGACGGATGTCGGCAACCGGGAGAAGTGGCCCCATGAGCGCCGTTCAGCAGCCGCTGAGCAACATCGCCTGGTACGACCTCGGCGACCCGGCCTCGCCCGCGCTCGACGAGCTGGCCCGCCGCTACGCGCTGCACGAACTGCAGATCGAAGACGTCCGCCACGGCGGCCAGCGCGCCAAAGCCGAAGAGCACCCGCGCTACATCTTCTGCGTCCTGAAGGCCCTCCAGCCCGGCGAGGCGCTGGCCTTTGCCGACCTCTACGTCTTCTTCGGTGGAGAATTCCTGCTCACCATCCACGCCGGGCCTTCGGCGGTGGTGGAGAAGGCGCGCCACCGCGCCGAGGGCGACCAGGTCGCGCGCCTCGACCGCCTGCTTTACCTGCTGGTGGACACCATCGTGGATGAGTACATCCCGGTGCTCGACCAGGTGGCGGACGAGATCTCCGACATCGAATCCGAAGTCCTGCAGCGCCCCGACCCGCCCATGCTGCGGCAGATCTTCCGCCTGAAGCGCAAGCTCATCGAATTCCGGCGCACCTCGGGGGCCATGCGCGAGGTGGTGAACGCCCTCATGCGCCGCGAGCACGGCTTCCTGGGCGACGACCTCGACCCTTACTTCCGCGACGTCTACGACCACCTGGTGCGCACGGTGGACCTGGTGGAGACCTACCGCGACCTGCTCACCGGCTCGCTCGACATCTACCTCTCCGCCGTCGCCAACCGCACCAACCAGGTGATGAAGGTGCTGACGGTGTACGGCACCATCGCCCTGCCCTTCGTCATCATCACCGGCTTCTTCGGCATGAACCTGCACCTGCCCTGGATGAGCGATCCCCACGGCGCCACCTACGCCACCGTGCTGATGCTGCTCTCGGGCGCCGTCGCCCTGTGGTACTTCCGCAGGAAGGGGCTCTTCTAGGACGCGGCGGCCGCTGGATTCGGCTGGCGGCGGGCAGCCGGCGGGAGAACCCGAGGGGCTGCTTTCGGGGGTTTTTCGTAATCTTTCGCGCGATCCAATCGAATCAAGCGGTTAGAGCGCGGAATCCCCACCGAATCCCCGGAAAATCCCCAGGGGATTTGGCTGAAATCCCCGAGAGTCCCCAGGGGATCAGTGGGTAGTGGCTAGTGGTCGGTGGTCGGTAAGAACCACCGCCAGACCCCGGAGGATTTACCTGTCACGCGATGAAACCCGATCACTCAATCACCCGATTGGGGATACCCCCCTCCCCCTACCCATGGTCTATTGGAATCAGTGGGTTAGGGCGGGGGATATGGCGTAAGCGCGTGATGTCAAAGAACTTAGACCCTCGGTCTTTGATTCTAAATAACTTAGATCCCTCGGCCATGAAGGGCTGGCGCGGGATTTCCCTTCGACTCCGCTCAGGGCAGGCTCTGGCGGACTCAGACGCCCGCCTAACGGCTCAACTTATCTCAGTGAAACACATTATTAACTTACAATATCACACCAGACGCTTCGCTGTCAAGGGGCAGTCGATAAAAAACCGAGATCCCTCGACTCCGCGCTCCCCGGCCAGCTCACCTGCGTTCGCGGCCGGTGGCGCGCCGCTCGGGATGACAATTTCGTGGGTGGTGACGACGCCCCAGGCCGAGCCTTCCGGTGGAGCGTGTGTACATAAGGTGTATAATGTGTACGAGGTGTGTATGAGGACAAACATCCTTATCTCGGACGAGTTATTGGAGGAGGCCTTTTCGGTGAGCAAGGTCAGGACCAAGAGGGCCCTGGTGGAAGAGGCACTCGGCGAACTGGTTCGTCTGAGAAAACGGAAAGACCTGACGGAGCTCGCCGGCTCCATCCAGTTTCACAGGGATTACGATCCCAAGAAGCTCCGGAAAACCCGGGGATGAACGATGATCTTGGTGGACACCTCCGTCTGGGTGGCCCTGCTGCGTGACCGGAAGGGCGAGCTGGTCGCGTCCTTCCGGCGGCGGACCGCCGGCGAGGTTTGCGTTCTTTGCCGGTTCACGCAGATGGAATTGCTGCAAGGCGCGCGGGACGAGAAGGAATGGAACCGCCTCGACGAGTACCTAGCCTCGCAATATTATCTGGAGTGCACGCAGGGAACCTGGAGGGAAGCCGCCCGCATCTTCTTCGAGCTTCGCAGACAAGGCATGGCGGTCAGCAGTCCGGTGGATTGCTGTATTGCCCAGACCGCCCTCGAATCCGGCGCCTTGCTTCTCCATCGCGATCGCGATTTCGAAAGGATCGCCCGCGTGCGCCCCGTCGCCGCCGAATGGTTTTGATTTGGGAGAGGTGCGCCGATGGGTGGGCCGCCCGCCCAACCCCGAGAGAAGTTATGAGCGGATCACTCCGCCCCCATCCAGCGCACGATGAGCACCGCGAGCGGCTGAGACTTTCCCTTCACCACCAGCGGCGGCATGGGAGCGCAGTCGAAGCCGTCGCCGAGATCGGCGGGGGGCTGGCCCATGCTTTCCCCAATGATGGGGTTGCCCCACCCTTTTTTCATCAACAGAAGATCCTGTCATCCTGAGCGAGCCCGCCGAGGCGGGCGA
>Ga0080064_1003011_pt1 | contig 26102 bp, 28 predicted proteins | sample Subgrocontami54m_FD_69260 | JGI IMG/M metagenome (GOLD analysis project Ga0080064, IMG submission 69260) | Subsurface groundwater microbial communities from S. Glens Falls, New York, USA - GMW46 contaminated, 5.4 m (SPADES assembly) (version 2) ...
CGCCCGGGGTGCCCGTTGACGACCGTATCCTCGACCACCAGATAATCGCCCTGCCGCAAGAGTGGGACCAGGGTATTGAGTTCCCGCAAGACATGTGACGCCGCATGATCCGAATCGAGGATCAGCAGCAGGCAGTGCGACCGGCCCTGCGGAATCAGTTGCCGGATCGATCCGACGATCGCCGGATCCGCGCTGTCGCCAAGCAGCAGGCGAATTCGCGGATGCGCCGCGGCAAGCGGATGCAGCGCCTCGTGCGTAACGTCGATGCTCACCACGCTGCCCTCGCGGGCGCCGGCCGCCAGTAAATCCGCGAAGAACAAGGCCGACCCGCCGTGCCGGGTGCCGGTTTCAAGCACCCAGTGGATATCGTTCTCGAACATGAGTTCCTGATAATTCCACAGGTCGAGCGGCAACTTCAGCGTTCTGACTCCGCGGTAATTGAGCCGCTTCCAGATATTCGATTCGTAATACCACTTCAGGTAATCCAGTGGCGCGTTGCTCATGTTCCCGACCTCATTGCGGCTTTTCACCCACCACGCGCATGTCTCTGGGCTCGCGCAATTTGAACTGCGCGGGTTCCTGGCGCAGGTTGGTAAGGCCGGCCTCGTGCATCAGTTGGCCCAGACTGCGCGGCGTATAGCCCCAGCGATGAATCATGTAAGGGTCTTTCCAAGCCGGATCGCCATAGAACACCCACATGGTACGTTGTCCCTCGGGGCCTGGACCCGCCCCGGCGTCAGGGTTTTGCAGCAGTTCCTGCGCCGCGGCAAGCAGGTTGGGACATTCAAGGATCATCGTCCCGCCCGGCCGCAGTACCCGGACCCATTCCTGCAGGACCGCCAGCACTTCCCAGCGCCAGAAATGCTCAACGACGTGGACCGAGAGAATTTCATCGACGCTGTTATCTTCAAAAGGCGTAAGCTGGTGCAAATCGCAGAGCACGTCAGGCTTGAAACCGCGCCGGCTTGCCACGACATCGACATTCACGTAGCCGGGCAAGATCTTGTCTCCGCAGCCCAGATTCAATTTCTTCACGCAGGTTCTCCCGGTTTCGGGGCCTGCAACGACTCGAGTGATCGTCGCATCAACCGCTCCGAATGGCTCTCTCCCAGGCGCTTGCGATTGCTTCGGGAGCGTACGTTGCCTCGATATAACGTTGCGCATCCTGCATGCGCCGAACCGCCATTGCGGCATTACGGACGGCCCAGCGGATGCCCTCCGTCAGACTCTCAGCCACCCACGCCCACTCCCTGAATTCCTCATACGCGGGAATCGAGTGTGCGGCCACGAACCGTCCCGCGCGCAGCGACTCGACCATGCGATTCGGGCTTTTTGCAATGTTCCCGGGACGGTCCTTGTCTACGGGAATCAGGACGAAATCGCACTGTGCCAGCGCCTGCCACAGCACCGGCAGAGACCACTCGACAAATTTCACACTCAATAGCGGCGAGTTGAATCTATGCAGTACTTCGCGCAGTCCCGGCACGTTGCCGGTGACGACTGTCAGTTCGACAGGATACCCCTCTCCCGCGTCGACGAGCGTGCCCAGGTGCTGAAGAAGGGGCGGCAGGTTTGTCTCCCAACCGAACCAGACCTGCTTTACGCGCTGCAAATCCGGTGTCAGGCGGGGCTCGCCCCTGGGTCCTTCGAACGGGTCACTGATAACGACCGCCTTGCGGGCGCCGGTATCCGCGATCCTCGCTGCGAGAGCCGGCGTAGAGGCAACGACGAGGTCCGCTTTCTGAATTATCGACAGGTAGTGGCCCTTGAATGGAGAATCAAGGTAATCGTCGCAGACGTCCACGATGCTTTTGACCCCCAGTTGACGGCACAGATCGATCAGCCTTTGCGTGACTGCGGGCACCACATGATTCTTGCCGAAGATCACTGCGTCGGCGCCGCGTATTTCCTGTGCCGCAAATTCGGCCGACTGCTCGTTCTGATTCACGCCGAGCATATAAACCTCATGCCCGCGGGAGCCCAGTTCACGCGCCGGAATGATGGCCCGATACCGGTAGCTCGCCGCCGGAGAATACAGCCCCGTTTCCAGCTGCCGCAGATAGTCGGCGATGAGGACCCAGGCGACTCGCACGGCGCGGTTGACCCGGATCGACCGGCTAGATGCCGAGCCCTTTCAGCTGTTTCTCCGGATAGCGCGTACCCGCCGTCACGTTGAGCGGGAACGCCTGGGCGAGAGCGGCGATCTCCGCGCCGGTGAGTTTCACCTCGAGCGAGGCCGCGTTCTGCTCGAGATACGGGCGGCGCTTGGTTCCGGGAATCGGCACGATGTCTTCGCCCTGCGCGAGCACCCAGGCCAGCGCGACCTGCGCCGGAGTACATTTTCTCGCGGCGGCGATTTTCTCGAGCGGTGCGAGCAGTTGCGCATTGCGCTGGATGTTGTCCGCGAGGAAGCGCGGATGATCGCGCCGGCGGTCTTTCGGCAGCAGTGCGTCGAGGGTTTTCATGGTCGCGGTCAGGAAGCCGCGCCCGAGCGGCGCGTACGCCATGAACCCGATGCCGAGCTCGCGGCAGACCGGCAGCACGTCCTGCTCGACGTCGCGGCTCCACAGCGAGTATTCGGTCTCGAGCGCGACGATCGGGTGCACCTTGTGCGCGCGGCGTATGGTCCGCGGCCCGGCTTCCGACAACGCGAGATAACGCACCTTGCCCTGCTCGACGAGCTTTTTCATCGCGCCAACCGTGTCCTCGATCGGCACCGCGGCGTCGACGCGGTGCAGGCCGTAGATGTCGATCACATCGACGCCAAGGCGTTTGAGCGACTTGTCGCATGCCTGCGGCACGTAATCGGGATGTCCGCCGCTCAAGCCCGCGCCGCCGCCGCCGGCGAGCGCGAGGTTGCCGAACTTGGTGGCCAGCAGAAACTTGTCGCGCCGGCCCTTGATTGCGCGCCCGACCAGTTCTTCGTTGACGCCGTTGCCGTAGGCGTCGGACGTCACGAGCAGATTGACGCCGAGTTCGAGCGCGCGGTGCATGGTCGCGATCGATTCCTCGTCGTTGGGCACACCGTAGCTGATCGACATGCCCATGCAGCCCAATCCGAGCGCCGGCACCTGCGGACCATTCTTGCCCAGTTTGCGTTGTTGCATCGTTTCCTCCTGATGTCGTTGTTCGTGGTTCGTGGTTAGTTGTCGTGGCTCGTGATATGGGTGCGTGAAACGCGTTGGCTATTTTGCGTAACAAATCGTCAGATCGCCGACGCCGTCGACATGCCCTTCGAGCTTGTCGCCAGGCTTGACCGGGCCGACCCCCGCCGGCGTGCCGGAATAGATCAGATCGCCGGGCTGCAGCGTGACCAGTCCTGACAGGTAAGCGATAGTTTCGGGCACATTCCAGATCATATCCGCGAGATTGCCTTGTTGCGTGGTCTTGCCGTTGACCTTGAGCCAGATCGCGCCTCGCGCCGGGTGTCCGCACGTCGCCGCTGCCACCAGCGCGGTACACGGCGCGGAATCGTCGAAGCTCTTGCCCATTTCCCACGGACGTCCCGCCTTTTTCGCCTCGCCCTGCAGGTCGCGCCGCGTCATGTCAAGACCGACACCATAACCCCAGACGTGGTCGAGCGCCTGCCCGAGTGGAATGTTGGCGCCACCCTTGCCGAGCGCGACCACCAGCTCGATCTCGTGATGCAGGTCCTGCGTCGCCACCGGATACGGAATCGTCACGCCGTTGTGCACGATCGCATTCGCCGGCTTCATGAAGAAAAACGGCGGTTCGCGGTCGGGATCGTGCCCCATCTCGCGTGCATGCTCGGCATAGTTGCGGCCGACGCAGTAAATGCGCCCGACCGGAAACACGTCGGCGCTGCCGGCCACGGGCAGCGCGGGCACCGGTTTGAAATCGATCACGTACTTCATGTCTTGCCTTTCTGTCGGGGCTGGAAGTTCATCGCAGGCGCTGCCGCGAAGCGAGGCGCCATTGGCTTGCGCGTAACGAACCGGGTTTGCAGGTAGCAGCGGATTATCCGCGAAAGCCGCGCAACGCGTCAAACCCGTGTCCCGGATCCGGAGCGGCGTGCAACAATGACGCTCATGGACGAATCACTGAGTCTGGCGGCGCTCTTCGCAAGCAGTTTTCTCGCGGCGACGCTGCTGCCAGGAGGCTCGGAAGCCGTGCTCTTCGGCGTGCTCAAGCTCGACCCGCAGCAATACTGGCCGGCGCTGGCAGTGGCAACGCTCGGCAATACGCTCGGCGGCATGTCGTCGTACCTGATCGGCCGCATCGTGCCGCAACGCGCGGAAATCAGGGGGCTGGACTGGATCAGACGTTACGGCAGCCCGGTGTTGTTGCTCGCGTGGGTGCCGGTGCTGGGCGATCCGCTGTGCGTCGCCGCCGGCTGGCTGCGCGTCAATCCCTGGCTCGCGGCGCTGTTCATGGCGCTCGGCAAATTCGCGCGCTATCTGGCGATTGCCGCGGTCGCAGCGTGACAATACCGTTGATCGTAATTCGAACAACGAGCAGCGAGTACTCTGGTTCGCGGTTCGTTGATCGTGATTTGAATTGAAACGAGCGGTGAAAGGAAAATCAGATCATGAAGTGCGAGTTATGCGAACAAACCGGCGGCGAAGTGCTGTGGCAGGACGCGGCGTGCCGCGTGGTGCTGGTGGCCGACCCGGATTATGCCGGTTACTGCCGCGTGATCTGGGGCATGCATGTGAGGGAAATGACCGACCTCGCGCAGACCGAGCGGCAGCACTGCATGCGCGTGGTATGCGCGGTCGAAGAGGCGCTGCGCGCCGTGCTCAAGCCGCACAAGATCAACCTGGCGAGCTTCGGCAATGTGGCGCCGCATCTGCACTGGCACGTCATTCCGCGTTTTGAGGACGATCCGCACTTCCCGAATTCGGTCTGGGGCGAGCGGCAGCGCCGGGCACGCGCCGGACGCAATGCGGCCGACATCATCTCGAAGCTGCGCGCGGTGCTGGCGGGGAACCTGGCGAAATCGTTCTGAGATCGCGCGCCGGCTGCCTGACGGCGAGAAGAAAACCGTCGCTTCGCAGCCATGGCGCAGGTGCGTGAACTCCGTCACGCTTGCTCTCCGCTGGTCGCGGCCAAACTCCCGCTCGTCAGGCCGTTTTGCGCGAGGCAAAACCGGGGCGTTATGCTCGCTCTCGTGGATGCCCTGAACGCAGATCATTTGCAATTCAACGACAGCGCCAGCTGCAAGCGCTGGATCGAGTCGCTGCCGCTCACCGATGTCGAGTCTTCGCAGCACGCGCTGACCCGGCAAATCTCGCTGGTGCGGCAAGCGGTGCTCGCTCCGCTCGAGTTATTGCGGGTGCTGGAAGCGCTGCGGGAGCCGGCCGTCTATGTGCAACACGAACTGGCCCGCAAATACGCCGGCAAACCGCAGCCGCTGGATGCCACTGAAGCCGCCTGGTGGACGCGGGCGCTCAGGCTGTGGCAGGAATTCATCGCGGCCTACGCAGTGTGCCTTGACGCGCACGCGCGCGGCGACTCCAGCGTCAGGAACCACGGCGCGCTGATCGTGATGCGCTGCTTGCGCTACACGTCCAGCGCAATGTTCGAGCACTACCGCGCCTACCGGCACGCTCCAGGCGAATTGTGGAAACAATTACACCAGTACTATGCGTTCGCGGAACAAAGCGGTTTCGCGCGCACGATGGTGATCGACGCGTTCAGTCGTCAGGAGGCGGACTCGAGTTGTGCCACCGCTTACCGCCAGGCGCTGCTCGTGCAACTCGCCAATCCGTTTGCGCTTTCCGGACGGCAGTTGGAGACTCTCGCGCGCTGGAGCGCAGGCTGGGCGGGGCTCGTGAGCCTCACCTCGAAACCGCTGCCGCCGTCCGCGATCCCGGCGCTGGCGGTTGACCTCACGGCGAACAGCGGGCCGGTCCTCGCCGCGGGACTCCCGCCGCGGGCGAGCCTGCGCTATCTCGATCTCGAGCCGCTTGGCCGCACGCTGCGCCAGGTGATCGCGCTGCTCAATCAGGGCCAGACCCCGGCCCAGCTCGGCCTGGGCGCCGACGCGCGCCAGCCCGGCTGCGGCAAGCTGCTGATGCTGCTTTATATCCAGTGGTGCCGCGCCGGCACCGGCCGCGGCGATCAGCGTGCCGCGGCCGCGGAAAACGCCCAGGTATGCCTCGGCATGCGCGCAGCGCATTCCTTTATCGGCAAATCTGACGACCGCGTGCCCGCATCCGGCGAGAGCGCTGCGGTCGATTCATGGCAACTCGTAAATCAGAGCAGCTCGGGTTTCATGTGCATGGTGCGCGAGCCGGGTGTCGAGACGCGCATCAGCCACCACCAGCTGGTCTGCGTGCACCGTGGCTCGGGCAACTCGTCTTGTCTCGGGCTCGTGCTATGGCTGCGCGTCACGGACAGCAATGAGGTGCAGATCGGGGTACGCCTGTTTCCCGGCAGCGCACGCGCCGTCGCGGCGCGGCCCGCGGCTGTCAACGCAGCTTCGGCAGCCAACGGCTACGAACGTGGGCTGTTGTTGTCCGGGCAGCCGGCGCCGGCGACACCAGCCACCTTGATTCTGCCCGCCGGGTGGTACCAGCCCGAACGCCGAATCGAGTTGCACGGCGACCGCAAACAGATTGCGACGCTCGGCGAACTGCTTGAAAAAGGCAGCGATTTCGAGCGCTGCACCTTTACCCTCGGGCTTTAGCCTTGCGCCTGCCGCGGAAACGCGGATAAACGCCTGGCGCGACGGTGTTTTTGTGGGCCCCATCTCGGTTATGATGCCTGCTTGGCGCGCTTCGCCGGACCCGTGGCGAAGCCGACCGGAATAATCCCGCTTTCCTCATGTTTACCGTTACACCATGACCAAGACCACCGATTTCGGCTTTCGCACGGTGCCCGAGGACGAGAAGGCGCAGCACGTCGGCGGCGTGTTTGACTCGGTCGCCGGGAAATACGATCTGATGAACGACCTGATGTCGGCCGGTCTGCATCGATGGTGGAAACGCTTTGCCGTTGCGCAAAGCGGCTTGCGGCCGGGTGGCCGCGCGCTTGACGTTGCCGGCGGCACCGCCGATCTCTCGATTCAGTTCGCGCGCCGCGTCGGGGCGGGCGGGCAGGTCGTGCTCACCGACATCAACGCGGCAATGCTCACGCTCGGCCGGGACCGCATGCTCGACGCCGGCGTCACCGCCCCCGCGGTGCAATGCGACGCCGAGCACCTGCCGTTCGCGACCGACTACTTCGACTGCGTGAGCGTCGCATTCGGGCTGCGCAACATGACGCACAAGGAGCGCGCGCTCGCCGAAATGCGGCGCGTGCTGCGCCCCGGCGGCAGACTGCTGGTGCTCGAATTCTCGCGCGTATGGAAACCGCTGCAGCCGCTCTACGACGCCTACTCGTTCAAAGCACTGCCGCTGCTGGGCAAACTCATCGCCAAGGACAGCGACAGTTATCGCTATCTCGCGGAATCGATACGCGTCCATCCCGACCAGGAGGAGTTGAAAATGATGATGGAACACGCGGGGTTCGAACGGGTCGAGTATTTCAATTTGAGCGCGGGCGTAGTCGCGCTGCATCGCGGCTACAAGCTGCCATGATGAGCGCGTGTCGACTCGGGGTTTGGCTCGCCGTCTTGCTCGCGGGCTGCCAGGCAGCACCGGTTCCGCCTTTGACGAACCCGTTCGCGCAGGCTGATCCCCCGCGGTTTGCGGTGGGCGACACGTGGGTTTATCGCATCTCCAACGGCTACAACAACGAGGTGCGGGGCCAAGTCCGCTATCAGGTCGAGAAGGTCGATGCAGGCCGCGCTGTCGTGTCGGCGAACCCGGACGATCCGTACCTGGGACAGGCATACACCGTGGTTTATACGCCGCAGGGAAACTGGCTGCGGCATCCGGTCGCCAGTCACGGCCAGACGGTGGAGCACGAGTTCGCTGCTGCTTTTCCCGCCTACGTGTTTCCGCTGGAACCCAACAAGACGTGGTCGCTGCGCGTCAACGCTACCGATCCGGCCGCGGGGCGGCACAGCGTACGCGTCGACGGCACGGTACTCGGAGCCGAGCGCATTCGCGTGCCGGCCGGGGAGTTCGATACCATCAGAATCCGGCGTCTGGTTTATGGCGGGGATGCGGACGGATTTCTCGGGGAGACCAACATCCACGAAACCGACTGGTATGCGCCTGCGCTCGGGCGGCCGGTGCGCACGGAAATTAATTCCGAATGGCGCGACATGGCTTCCTGCGGGAAACACAGCTGCCCGTGGATCCGTGGCGACTGGAACGTCTACGAACTCATTGCCTTTAACCCGGCGCCGACACGTTAGCGCATCGCCCGGCCGGCCTCACCCGCTCCGCCGCAACGCCTTGACGATACGCTGTTTTATCACCCGGGCGCCGACGTGCGCCGGCGCCGCGGCAACGCTGCTACAATAAGGTCCCGGCTAATTCCCGGCAGGAGAACATATGAAAAACACGATCATGTTTTTAGTCGCACTGCTCGGCCTGAGTCTGGTCGTCGAGGACGCTGACGCCGCACGGCGTCTCGGCGGCGGCACCAGCATCGGCAGGCAACGTCAGATCACCCCGACACCCAAACCCGCGACACCGTCCGCGGCACCCGCCGCTCCGGCGCAGCAGCCGTCGGGAATGAGCAAGTGGCTGGGACCGCTCGCCGGCCTCGCGCTCGGCGCAGGCCTCGCGTCGCTGTTCATGAACAACGGGTTGGCCGGTGCATTGGGCGGAATCCTGATGATCATGCTGATCGCCGCTGCCGCGATGTTTGCGTGGCGCATGCTGCGGAGCAAAGCCCAAGCCGGGCCGATGCAGTATTCGGGAGCAGGAACAGGCGCGCAGGGCACGCCTGCGAGCAGCCCGCCGAATATTTCGAACATGTTCGGTGGTGGCGCAACCGCGCCGGCAGCGCCAGTCCATCGTTTTCCGCAGGGATTCGACGCCGAGCAGTTCGCGCGCCACGCCAGGCTCAATTTCACGCAACTGCAGGCCGCCAACGATCGGCGTGATCTGTCGACCATGCGCGACTTCATGACGCCGGAGCTTTATGCCGAGATCGCGGCGCAGATCGAAAAAGATCCCACGCCGCAAAAAACCGAGGTCACGGAACTCGACGCCGAAGTGCTGGAAGTGGTGACCGAAGGCGAATCCCACATTGCGAGCGTGCGCTTCAGCGGCGCGATCCGCGAGGCCGCTGACGCCCTCCCGGAATCGTTCAGCGAGATTTGGCACCTCGAAAAGCCGATCAACGGCAACACCGGCTGGCTGATCAGCGGCATCCAGCAGGACTGATCCGTTCCAGATGTCCGGGCCGGCACACGATGCGGCGGGCGCCGGCGCCGGACTCGCCGCAGTTTTCACTCCACCCGCCGCCGCCGCGATCAATCATCTGCTGCGCAGCGCGCCGTGGGCACGCGAACGGCTGATACCCTTTGCCGGCAAGGCCACCCACTTCGTTCTTGCGCCGTTCGCGGTGACGCTTACGATCCGCGACTCCGGCGAAGTCGAGAACTCCATTGCAGGCGGCCCCGGTGACGCCGTATTCACCCTGACGTCTGGTGTTGCGCTGCGCCTGCTCGCCTCCGACAAGAGCGCCTGGCAGGAGGTGCAGATGAGCGGAGACACCGAACTGGCGCGTGAAGTCCTGTTCGTCGCACAGAACCTGCGCTGGGACGCCGAGGAGGACCTGAGCCGCGTGATCGGCGACATACTCGCGCATCGCATGGTGCAGGCCGCCAGCAGTTTCAAACACTGGCCGCTGCAGGCTGCGGACAGCATCGTGCGCTCGGCGACCGCGTACTGGACCGACGAGCAGCCGCTCATCGCAACGCGGCACGACGTCGAACGCTTCGTGCGCGAAGTCGATGCGCTGCGCGATGATGTCGCGCGCGCCGAGAAGCGCATTCAGCAACTGACAGCGAGATAGATCCACGCATGCTTTGGTTTCGATTGCTGAGAATTCTCGGCGTCAGCCTGCGCTTCGGGCTCGAGGAATTTTTTCTCGGCCACGAGCGTGTGCGGGCATTGCGCGCGCCGGTCAAAGCGCTGCTGTTCTGGCGCCAGCTCTCGCAGCCGCGCGCCGTGCGGCTGCGGCTGGCGCTGGAAGCACTTGGCCCGATTTTCGTCAAGTTCGGCCAGGTGCTCTCCACGCGGCGCGACCTGCTGCCGCCGGACATCGCCGATGAGCTTGCCAAGCTTCAGGACCAGGTGCCGCCATTCGCGCCGGAGTTGGTGCGCTCCGCACTGGCGCGCGCCTACCGCAGGCCAGTCGACCAGGTGTTTGCCGAATTCGATCCGGTGGCGGTTGCCAGCGCGTCGGTAGCACAGGTCCACTTCGCGCGGCTGCACGACGGGCGCGAGGTCGCCGTCAAGATCCTGCGCCCGGGCATCTCGGAGATCATCAACAAGGACGTGGCGCTGCTGGATGCGGGGGCCACGCTGATCGAGACCCTGTGGTCGGAGGGCAAGCGGCTGCGGCCGCACGAGGTCGTTGCCGAGTTCGCCAAGCACCTCGAGGACGAGCTCGACCTGATGCGCGAGGCGGCGAACGCGAGCCAGCTGCGCCGCAATTTCGAAAACTCGCCGTTGCTGCTGGTGCCGGAAATCCACTGGGACTATTGCTCGACCGAAGTGATGGTGATGCAGCGCATGCACGGCACGCCGATCTCGCACATCGCGAAGCTGCGCGAACAGGGCATCGATATCAAACGCCTCTCGCGCGCCGGGGTCGAGATTTTCTTTACCCAGGTATTCCGCGACGGCTTTTTTCACGCCGACATGCATCCTGGAAACATTTTCGCCACCGTCAGCGGCCATTACGTCGCGCTCGACTTCGGCATCATGGGCACGCTCACCGCGGCGGACAAAAACTACCTCGCGCAGAACTTCCTCGCGTTTTTCCGCCGCGACTACCGGCGCGTTGCTGAATTGCACATCGAGTCCGGCTGGGCGCCGAAAGACACGCGGGTTGACGACTTCGAGACCGCGATCCGCGCCGTCTGCGAGCCGATTTTCGCCAAGCCGCTGCACGAAATCTCGTTCGGCCGCGTGCTGCTGCGGCTCTTCCAGACTTCGCGCCGCTTCAACATCGAGGTCCAGCCGCAGCTCGTGCTGCTGCAAAAGACGCTGCTCAACATCGAGGGCCTCGGACGCGAACTCGACCCCGAGCTCGACCTGTGGGCAACCGCCAAGCCGTTCCTCGAGCGCTGGATGTCGGAACAAATCGGCTGGCGCGGACTGGTGAGGCGCATCCGCCAGGAAGCGCCGGTCTGGAGCACGCTGCTGCCGGAGGTTCCGCGCCTTGTGCATCGGTATCTCAACGCGCCCGGGGCCGAGCGCCTGGAGCAGCAAATTCAGGAACTGATTGCCGAAAACCGGCAGCAGAACATGCTGCTCGCGATCATCGCTGTCGCGCTGACTGCCCTTACCGGACTGGCGTTTTATTTCGCGTTCTGATTTTTCTCGAGAGCCCCTGACATGCTGATCTGGTTTGTCATCCTCTATATCGCCGTCTCGGTATCGATCGGGCTCTACGCCGCGACTCGCGTCAAGAACACCTCCGACTACGTCGTCGCCGGCCATCATCTGCCGCTGCCGTTCATCGTCGCGACCGTATTCGCGACCTGGTTCGGCTCGGAAACCGTGCTCGGCATTCCCGCCAAGTTCCTCGACGAAGGGCTGAAAGGCGTGGTCGCCGATCCGTTCGGGTCGAGCATGTGCCTGATCCTGGTCGGACTGTTTTTCGCGCGTCCGCTGTATCGCATGAACCTGCTCACCATTGGCGACTTCTACCGCGCGCGGTATAACCGCGCGGTCGAGCTCGCCACCTCGATCTGCATCGTGATTTCGTATCTGGGCTGGGTATCGGCGCAGATCACCGCGCTGGGACTGGTGTTCTCGGTGCTCACCAACGGCGCGCTCGAACCGTGGCAGGGCATGGCGATCGGCACGGGAATCGTGCTCGCCTACACTCTGGCGGGCGGCATGTTTTCAGTCGCGTTCACCGATTTGTTCCAGATGTGCGTGATCCTGCTGGGCATGATCTATATCGCGTTCGTGGTCAGCGGGGTCGCCGGCGGCGCCGGCGTGGTGATCGCGCATGCGGCGAACGCCGGCAAGCTCGAGTTCTGGCCGGCGCTGCAGGCGCGTGACGTGATTGCGTTCGTCGCGGCATGGATTACGATGGGGTTCGGCTCGATCCCGCAGCAGGACGTGTTCCAGCGCGTGTCCGCGGCGAAAGACGAGAAGACCGCGGGTCGCGGGTCGGTGCTCGGCGGCTGCATTTACTTCTGTTTCGCATTCATACCGATGTACCTCGCCTATTCCGCGACGCTGATCGATCCCGGTCTGGTGGCGAAGCATATCGATGCGGACTCCCAATACATCCTGCCGAACCTGATCCTCGCGCACACGCCGGTCTTCGCGCAGGTGATTTTCTTCGGCGCGCTGCTCGCGGCGATCATGAGCTGCTCGAGCGCAACCCTGCTGGCGCCGTCGGTGACGTTTGCCGAGAACGTGCTGAAACCCTGGCTGCCCAGGCTCGCCGACTGGCAGTTCCTGCATCTGCTGCGCTGGATCGTGTTCCTGTTCGCGGTTGCGGTTTTCACGTTCGCGCTGACTTCCGGCTCGACGATTTACGGCATGGTCGAGGGCGCCTACAAGATAACGCTGGTGGCCGCCTTCACGCCGCTCGCGTTCGGGCTCTACTGGAAGCGCGCGACGACCCAGGGCGCCGCGTGCGCGATCGTGCTCGGGCTTGGAACCTGGATCGCGTGCGAGATCCTGATCCTGGGCAAAGTGCTGCCGCCCGACCCGTTCCTGCCACCGCAGTTCGCCGGCTGGCTCGCGAGTCTTTGCGGCATGCTCGCCGGTTCGCTCGCACCGCAGTGGTACGGCGCACAGAAGGCGCACCCGCAGCGCGCTACCGCCGCGTAGCGCGAACTCCCACGGCAACATCCCCGGACAGGATAGTGATCGCCGCCGGTACCAGATCACCGTGGTATCCGCGATTCAAGGCGGTCGTGTTCGCGCTGCTCGCCTGCAATACCGCCTATTACCTGTTTGGCGGCGCGTGGACGGAGGCTCTGGATGCGTTGGCCTGGCTCACGCTGCTCGCGCTCTTTGCGCTGGAAACCGGAGGCGGCGCGTTCGGCGCGCTAAAGCTGCGCCCTACAGCCGTGCCCAGCGCCATCGCCGTAGGGCGCGGATTCATCGCGCCGTCCCGGATGGTGGCGGCGGTCCGCGGATTGCGTCTGGCCGCTGCCGCCGGGATTGGCGCGGCGGCCATCGGCTACGCATATCAGGGCGAGTGGCTCGACGCGTTCAACACGGCGCTCTGGATTGCGGTCGTGGTACTGCTGGAATCCGAAGTGCGTAATCCCGGTGTGGTCACACGCCACCGGACCGGGTTTACGGCCACCGCGATTACCCTGTACGCGGGGCTGGGGGCTCTGGTCCTGGTCTGGGCATGGCGTGGAGAGTGGTTCGACGCCTACGACGCGGCGCTCTGGCTCATGGCATTTGCGATGATCGAATTGGATGTACTGCAGGCTTTCCGCGGCAAGGCCGTTTCCTGACGTTTACGCGGGATAATGCGCCACCAGTGCCGCGATAAAGCGCTCCAGTTCGCTCCCCGGCAACCAATCGATCCCCGCTGCGCCCTGCCGGCCGCCGCCGGCAAACTGGCGGCACAGTTCGTCCGCTCCGCGCGGGTTGGCCGTGGGCGCACGCACGCTGACCACGAAACCGCCCGGGCGCGTTGTCAGAACCGCGTGCGCGCGCCGCGGGCGCTGCTGCGCGAGGCGGTTCGCGAACACCCCGCTCACGCGCCGGCTCCATGCGGCATCCGGTAAGACGTACAGCGCGCAGCACGCGGTTTCCATCTCCGGTTTGAGTTCGTCCGCGAGATACAGGTCATCAGCGCGCCCGGTGCGCAGGATTTCGAACACCGGCTCACCGCTGATGAATTCGAACGGATCGGCGTAGCGGCTGAGCGTCTGATAAAGGTCGGCCGGGTGGTAATTGAGGTCGTCGACGCTCTCGCCGTAGGCGTTATAGTTGATGCTCTCGCCCAGTTCCTGCAATTGCGCAAGCTGCGGTTCGTTCAGCCCGAGCACGGCCGCCGCACCGCGCGCCGCGGCGGCGAGATTGTCGCCGAACGCGGCGACCACCGCCCAGACGCGGTGGCGGCCGCCGAGGTAGCGGTCGACGATGAGGCTGGTGCAAACGTCCGGCGCGGTGTCGATGAAACTCTCGAGATTGGGATGCGCCGGCACTTCGCCCGCGAAATGGTGGTCGAAGTAACGGCAGCTCGCGCCGCACGCGAGCAGCCGCTGCAACGCCCCAGCATTGCGCGCAATGGAGATGTCGAGCACGGTGATCGCGTCGCCCGGCTGCGCCTCGACGCGCTCGAGCAACGCGATATCGCGCTTCGCCCCGGTGACCAGCACGCCCGCCCGCGGCTCGGCAAGACGCAACTGGTGAAGCGCGCAGATGCCGTCCGCATCGCCGTTGAAAACATCATAAAATACCGTCATGGCACCCGGTAAGCCCCGCCTCGCTGGATTCGTCGCGCTAGCTTACACAGTGGTCATTGTGTACGCCAGTTTGCAGCCGTTCGCGGGCTGGCGCATGCCGCCCGGGCAGGTACTCGGCTTTCTGACCGCACCGTGGCCGCGCTACATTACCGCCGCCGACATCGCGCTCAACGTTGCCGCCTATTTGCCGCTCGGCACAATGCTGTTCGTCGCGCTGCGGCCGCCATTGCGCGCCGTGTGGGCGTTGGCGTTTGCCACGTTGATCGCCACGTTGCTGAGCCTTGCACTCGAAAGCGTGCAGATGTTCCTGCCGGTGCGCATCGCATCGAACGTCGATCTGCTCTCCAATGGCGCCGGCGCAGCGAGCGGAGCGCTTGCGGCATGGTTGATGACACGCGGGGGTAATTCCCTGGTGGCGCTGCGCGCCCGGGCAGTTCGCGAGGATACCCTGGGCAATTGCGGGCTGATCCTGATCGCACTGTGGATACTGGTCCAGTTTCATCCGGCGCCGCTCGCGTTGGGCAGCGGCGATCTGCGCGAAGCGCTCGGCCTCCCGCCGTTGTTTGCGTATATGCCGCAGTCCTACCTGCGGGCAGAAGCGGGGGTCGCGGCATTTGCCGTCATCGGGGCCGGCCTGATTTTATCGGTGCTGATGCAGCCGCAGCGTTACGCGATGCCGGCGATGGCACTGACGCTTGTGCTGACGCTGGCCGCCAAATCGATCGCCGCAGTCACTCTCGCACGTGCCGCGCAATGGCTGCAGTGGCTGACGCCGGGCGTGGCAGCGGGGACTGCAGGTGGCATCGTGCTGCTCGCGCTCCTGCTGCGGCTCACTCCCGCGGCACGCGCGGCGCTCGCGATCTTCTGCATCGCGGCCGGAGTGTGCATCGTCAACGCCACGCCGGAGAATCCGTACCAGGCGCAGCCGGTTTTCATGTTGAGCCCGCAGCCGACTCATCTCGCCAATTTCGGCCACATCGTGCGCGCGCTGTCGCAATTATGGCCGTTCGCCGCCTTGATGTGGCTGCTCGCCCTGCTGCGCTCCGAGCGTGTCCGCGCGAGGCGCTGAACTCACCGCATCGGTCCCGGAAAGCCTCGCGATGACCCGTAAAGCCGCCACTCTTGCCAGCCTGCGCAGCGCGCTCCGCCGTTTCGCTGCCGCGCGCGACTGGGAGCAATTCCACACGCCCAAGAACCTGGCGGCAGCACTCAGCGTCGAGGCCGCGGAACTCCTCGAACACTTTCAATGGCTGACCGCCGAGCAAAGCGCGCGGCTCGGTGCCCGGCGCAAACGCGCCGTCGAAGACGAAACTGCCGACGTGTTGCTCTACCTGGTGCGGCTCGCAGACGTGCTGGAAATCGACCTGCTTGCGGCAGCGCAGCGCAAAATGCGCGGGAATGCGCGAAAATATCCGGTCAGACGGGCCAAGGGCAACGCTCTCAAGTATAGTGAACATTGGAAAGGTAAGCGGTGAGCTATTACAAGCACCACGTTTTTTTCTGCTGCAACCAGCGCGACGAAGGCAAAGCGTGCTGCAACAACCATGGCGCCCGGCAAATCCGCGACTATGCCAAGGACAGGATCAGTTCGCTCGGGCTGTCGGGTCCCGGCAAAGTGCGCGTCAACATGGCCGGCTGCCTCGACCGCTGCGACGAGGGACCGGTGATGGTGATCTACCCGGAAGAAGTGTGGTACACCTATGTCGACCGCGAAGACGTCGACGAGATCATCCACGAACACCTGACGCATGGCCGCATCGTCAGGCGCCTGAAGATTTGAGACCGTCAACCCCCGGGAAAGTCCTGATCGACGGCCCGGCATTGTCGTACGTAGCCTCGGTGAAAAGATGGCGTCCCTGACGGCGCACGCGCTGCGCAAATCGTACGGCGGCCGCGAAGTGATCGCCGGCATCGATCTCGAGCTCAGGCCCGGCGAATGCTTCGGGCTGCTGGGCCCGAACGGCGCCGGCAAGACCACCACGTTGCGGCTGTGCCTCGGCCTCACCGAACCCGATTCCGGCACCATCAGCGTATTCGGCATGCCGGTGCCGCGCGCCGCGCGCGAAGCGCGCGCGCACGTCGGCGTCGTCCCGCAAATCGACAACCTCGATCCCGATTTCACGGCGCGCGAGAATCTGCTGGTCTATGGCCGCTATTTCGGCATGTCTGACGCGCGCATTGCGGAGCGCGTACCGGCGCTGCTCGAATTCGCGGGGCTCGCGAACCGCGCCGACGACAATATCAAGGCCCTGTCGGGAGGCATGAAGCGGCGCCTGACGCTGGCGCGCGCGCTGATCAACGATCCTGCGCTGATTTTTCTCGACGAGCCGACGACCGGTCTCGACCCGCAGGCGCGGCACCTGATCTGGGAACGGCTGCGCCAGTTGCTTGGGCAGGGCAAGACCATATTCCTCACCACGCACTTCATGGATGAAGCCGAGCGCCTGTGCCACCGGCTTGCGATCATGGACCACGGCCGGGTGATCGCAAGCGGATCGCCGCGGGAATTGATCGGCGCCCACATTGAGCCGCAGGTGGTCGAAGTGTTCGGCGACGGCGCCGAGGCGTGGGCGAACGCGCACGGCGCCAGCCTGAGCGAACGCTGCGAGAAAACGGGCGACACGACGTTCTGTTACGCGCGCGACGTCGGGCCACTGCTGCAGGATCTCGAAGCGCGCCCCGAACTGCGTTACCTGCACCGGCCGGCAAACCTGGAGGACGTATTCCTGCGGCTGACCGGCCGCGATTTACGTGATTGTTAACCGACTGGCATGAATAGCGTGACGAAATACTTCGCTCTCCCGCGGTTTTCCTGGCGCTTCATCCAGGTCTGGCGCCGCAACGCCATGGTATGGCGCAAGCTCGCGATTCCGTCCATGCTCGGCAATCTCGCCGATCCCATGCTCTACATGCTGGGCTTCGGCTACGGTCTGGGCCGCATGATGCCCGACGTGTTCGGCACTTCTTATATTGCGTTTCTTGCCGCCGGAATGGTGTGCTCGAGCACGATGATGAGCGCTTCGTTCGAGGCAATGTACTCGGGATTCTCGCGCATGCACGTGCAGCGGACGTGGGATGCGATCATGAACGCTCCGGTCACGCTCGACGACGTGCTCATCGGCGAGGCGGTGTGGGCCGCGAGCAAGAGCCTGTTGTCGGGAATCGCGGTGCTGGTGGTCGCAACGGCGCTCGGTCTCGCCCAATCGTGGCTCGCGCTGTGGGCACTGCCGGTCATGTTCATCACCGGCATCGCGTTCGGAAGCCTCGGCCTGGTCATGACCGCCCTTTCGCCGAGCTACGACTTCTTCATGTACTACTTCACGCTGTTCATCACGCCGATGATGCTGCTGTGCGGTGTGTTTTTTCCCGTCGATCAGCTGCCGCAGGCGTTGCAGCATGCGGCAGCATTGCTGCCACTCACCCATGCAGTGGCGCTCGTGCGCCCGCTGATGAATGATACGGTGCCGCCGGGGGTTGCGACACATGTGGGCGTGCTGCTGCTCTACGCAGTGGGCGGCTTTTATGGCGCGCTGGCCCTGGCCCGGCGCCGGCTGCTGACCTGATGCGGAACGATCCGGCATGAACGTCGGCGACAGCGATCGGGGCGGGTGGGCGCAAGCGCTTGCCGCAGCGCTTGGCGTGCTGGCGCTGGCGGTGGCCGCAACCGCGGTTCCCGCGCCAAGCGGCGAGATCAGGATGCTGGTGCAAAGCTCGCTGCTCGCCGGCTTCCAGTACTATCAGGGCGGACGGCTGTGGGACGAAATCAAGGTCGGCGACCCGCTGACGCTGGCGCGCGAACCTGACAATCCGCACGACAGCAATGCGGTGCGCGTCGAATGGCAGGGGCAGATGCTCGGCTACGTGCCGCGCCGTGAGAACCAGGCGGTGGCCCGCCATATGGATAGCGGCGGAAAGGTGGAAGCGCGGGTGAGCAAGCTCACGCAGCACCGCAACCCGTGGCAGCGTATCGAGTTCGAAGTTTTTGTGAAGCTTTAGAAAATGGAATACTTCTTCGCGCCGTGCCCGCGCGGCCTCGAAGCGCTGCTTGCGCAGGAACTCGCAGCGCTCGGCGCCACTGACGTCAAGACGACCGACGGCGGCGCTCACTTCGCCGGACCGCTGCAGCTTTGTTACCGCGCCAATCTCGAGAGCCGCATTGCGAGCCGCATCCTGTGGCGCGTCGCGGTTGCCCCCTACCGCAGCGAAGACGATATCTACCGGGCTACGCTGGCACTGGCGTGGCCGCTATGGTTCGACGTGAGCAACACCCTGCGCGTCAATGTATCAGCGCTGCGCTGTCCGCTCAAAAGCCTCGACTTCGTCACACTGCGAATCAAGGACGCGATCTGCGATGCATTCCGCAGCCATGGCGGCGAGCGCCCCAGCATCGACACCCGGGCGCCCGACGTCCGGGTTCATGCTTTCCTCACGGCTGACGAGCTGACGTTGTATCTCGATACTTCGGGCGAGCCGCTGTTCAAGCGCGGCTACCGCAGCGCGGCCGGCGAAGCGCCGCTGCGCGAGAATCTTGCCGCGGGCATCTTGCGGCTTGCGGGCTGGACGCCGGGCGAGCCGCTGCTCGATCCGATGTGCGGCAGCGGCACGCTGCCGATCGAGGCGGCGCTGATGGCGCTCGGCATCGCGCCTGGCACCCGACGCAGTTTCGGCTTCGAAAAACTGAAAAACTTCGACCGCAAGGCGTGGGACAAGCTCAAGTCCGATGCGCTCGCGCGCGAGCGACCGCGCACCGCGCTGCCGATCTACGGCAGCGATCTCTACGGCGAGGAACTGAAGACCGCGCGCGCCAACCTCGCCGCCGCGGGACTGGAAAACGTGGTCAGTCTCAAACAGGCGAACGTGCTGGAAATATCCGCGCCCGCCGCGAGCGGCGTCATCGTCACCAACCCGCCGTACGGCGTGCGCCTCGGCGAAACCAGCGAGCTGGCTGAGTTTTATCCGAAGCTCGGCGACGCGCTGAAACAGAAATTCAGCGGCTGGCGCGCCTACGTCTTCAGCGGCGACATGGCGCTACCCAAACTGATCCACCTCGCAGCCTCGAGGCGCACGCCGCTCTTCAACGGCGCGCTCGAATGCAGGCTGTATGAATTCAAGCTGGTTGCGGGGTCGATGCGAAAGAAGAAGCAATGAGGAGTCGGAAGCACCGTGCCACAATTGAACACCATGGCGAACCGCTGCAAAAAAGACGTTAAGCTGGCAACTTTTGGGAGCCGGGCATGACACACAGTGAATTTCGCGGCGTGTTTCCTTATCTGGTGTCACCCATCGACGAGCGCGGCCGGGTCAAGGACGCGGTACTGATGCGACTCGTGAACGATCTGGTCGACGCAGGCGTCCACGGCTTGACGCCGCTCGGATCGACCGGGGAGTTCGCCTACCTGAACCGGGAGCAACGCCATCGCATCGTGGAGGTCGTGGTGCAGGCGGCGCGCGGCAGGGTGCCGGTCGTGGCCGGTGTCGCGGCGACCACGATTGCCGATGCGGTCGAACAGGTCAAGGCCTACGAGATGCTCGGCGTCGACGGCATACTCGGGATACTCGAAGCCTATTTTCCGCTCACTGAGGATGGTGTAGTCGCTTATTTCACCGCGATGGCGAACGCAACCGCCTTGCCGGTCGTGCTGTATACGAATCCGCAGTTTCAGCGCAGCGACCTGACGTTGCCGGCCATCGAGCGCCTCGCCAGGACAGACAACATCCGTTATCTCAAGGACGCATCGTCCGATACCGGCCGGCTGCTCAGCATCATCAACGCGGTGGGGGACCGGATACGGGTGTTCAGTGCCTCGGCCCACATCCCGGCCTGCGTCATGCTGATCGGAGGGGTTGGCTGGATGGCAGGACCGGCGTGCGTGGTACCCCGGCAAAGCGTGCATTTGTACGACTTGTGTCGCGCCGCCAAATGGGACGAGGCGATGCGATTGCAGCGCAGCCTCTGGCGCATGAATCGGGTCTTCGCCAAATACAACCTGGCGGCATGCATCAAGGGTGGCCTGGAGCTTCAGGGCTACGAGGTCGGCGCGCCCCTGCCGCCTCAGACGCCACTATCCGAGGCGGGGCGGATCGAGATCAAAGGCGTGCTTGCCGACCTTGGGGCATTGGAAGCCGTGCGCGCAGGCACCTGAATCACACGATGTTCAGGTGTTCGATTCCGTCCATGACGTTCTTGTCGCGGGCTTCCTTGCTGTTCAGCTTGATATTCAGCCGCAGTTCGTTGACTGAATCGGCGTTCCTCAGCGCGTCCTCGTAGCTGATCTCGCCCCCTTCGTAGAGATCGAACAGCGCCTGGTCGAAAGTCTGCATGCCGAGCTCGCGCGACTTCGCCATGATCGGCTTGATCTCGTTCACCTCGCCCTTGAAGATCATGTCCGCAATCAACGGCGAATTGAGCATGATCTCGACCGCGGCGGAACGGCCTTTGCCGTCCCGCTTGGGAACCAGGCGCTGTGCGACAAACGCCCGAATGTTGAGCGACAGGTCCATCAGCACCTGCGATCTGCGCTCCTCGGGGAAAAAGTTGATGATGCGGTCGAGCGCCTGGTTGGCGCTGTTGGCGTGCAGCGTACCCAGCGCCAGGTGCCCGGTCTCCGAGAAGGCGATCATGTGGTCCATCGTTTCGCGGTCGCGGATCTCGCCGATCAGGATCACGTCGGGCGCCTGCCGCAATGTGTTTCTGAGCGCTGCGTGCCACGAATCCGTATCGACGCCGACTTCGCGCTGCGTGATCAGGCAGTTCTTGTGTTCGTGCACGAACTCGACCGGGTCTTCGATGGTGATGATGTGGCCGTAGCTGTTTTCATTGCGGTATCCGAGCATCGCCGCGAGCGAAGTCGACTTGCCGCTGCCGGTGCCGCCGGCAAAAATGACCATGCCACGCTTGTTCATCACGATTTCCTTCAACACCGCCGGCAGCTTGAGTTCATCGAGGCTCGGGATGGCCGTGGTGATGGTCCGCAGCACCATGCCAATGCGGGCCTGCTGCACGAAGGCGCTGGCACGGAAGCGCCCGATGCCGGCGGGGGCAACCGCGAAGTTGCACTCCTTGGTCGCCTCGAATTCCTGTGCCTGCCTGTCGTTCATCATGGCGCGCGTGAGATCGGAGGTCATTTGCGCCGTGAGCGTCTGGCTCGACACCGGCGTCATTTTGCCGTCGACCTTGAACGCCGGCGGGAAGCCCGCGGAGATGAACAGGTCGGACGCTTTCTTGCTGACCATCGCGCGCAGCAGGCTATGCATGAACTGAACTGACTGATCACGATCCATTGTTGAACCCTCCCGAGCGTGTGCCTGGAAGCGACCGGCTCATCGGTCGCCTTGTGGCGTCCGGCCTCAACGACCCGCCATCATCTGAAGTTGTCCTTGTTGACGGCCTTGCCGCGCGCTTCGTCGCTCGACACGATGTTGCGCTTGACCAGGTCCTGCAGGTTCTGGTCGAGCGTCTGCATGCCGAACGACTGGCCGGTCTGGATCGCGGAATACATCTGCGCGACCTTGGCCTCGCGGATGAGGTTGCGAATCGCGGGCGTGCCGATCATGACTTCGTGCGCCGCGACGCGGCCGGATCCATCCTTGGTTTTCAGCAGCGTCTGCGAAATCACCGCGCGCAATGATTCCGACAGCATCGCGCGCACCATCTCCTTCTCGTCCGCCGGAAAGACGTCAATGATACGATCGATGGTCTTCGCGGCGGAACTCGTATGCAGCGTGCCGAATACCAGGTGACCGGTCTCGGCGGCAGTCATCGCCAGCCGTATCGTTTCAAGGTCGCGCATCTCCCCGACCAGGATCACGTCCGGGTCTTCGCGCAGCGCCGAGCGCAGCGCATTGGCGAACGACAGCGAATGCGGCCCGATCTCGCGCTGGTTGATCAGACATTTCTTCGAATCGTGAACGAACTCGATGGGGTCCTCGACGGTGAGAATGTGGCCGAATTCATTCTCGTTGATGTGATTGACCATTGCCGCCAGCGTCGTCGATTTTCCGGAACCGGTCGGCCCCGTCACCAGGCACATGCCGCGCGGCTGGTCCGCGATCTCCTTGAAAATCGCCGGGCACTTGAGGTCCTCGAGCGACTGTATCTTCGAAGGAATCGTGCGCATCACCGCGGCGGCTCCGCGCAGCTGCACGAAAGCGTTGACGCGGAAGCGCGCCAGGTTGGGGATCGCGAATGAAAAGTCGCACTCGAGGTTTTCCTCGTAGAACTTGCGCTGCCCGTCGTTCATGATGTCATACACCATGTTGTGGACGTCCTTGTGTTCCATCGCGGGCAGATTGATGCGCCGTATGTCGCCGTGCACCCGGATCATCGGCGGCAGGCCCGATGACAGGTGCAGGTCGGAAGCCTTGTTCTTGACGACAAACGCGAGCAGTTCGGAGATGTCCATTATAATTTCCTAGTTACAGCAGCCTGGTGAGCGGCGGAGGGGGTGCGCTGCCGCAGCTAATCATTCGCACTAAACCCCTATTTTTGCTTGAAATTATGGACACAATCGGCGCCAACTTGCAAGCCGTACGACAGCGCATTGCAATCGCCGCCCAGGCGGGTGGCCGCAATCCCGACGATATCGGCCTGATCGCGGTGAGCAAAACGTTCGGCGCCGCTGCGGTGGCCCTTGCGCGCAAGCACGGGCAGACTGCGTTCGGGGAGAGCTACGCACAAGAGGGAGTCGCCAAGATCGCCGCGGCCGCCGATCCCGTGCTGACGTCACGCATCGCGTCCGCAATTCACGAAGATGCGTCGTCAACGAGCGATGCGCGCGGCCCCTCCGCCGGGGTCGCATCCCCGTCCGAGACGGGGCCCCTGCTCCGCCCTCTGGAGTGGCACTTCATAGGCCCGATCCAGAGCAACAAGACGCGCATGATCGCGGAGCATTTCGATTGGGTGCACAGCATCGACCGCCTCAAGATCGCCCAACGCCTGTCCGCTGCACGTGCCGCCGGTCTCGCACCGCTGCAGGTGTGCATCCAGGTCAATATTGGCGCCGAGCATGGCAAAGGAGGCGTTGCTGCCGGCGAGGCGCTGGCACTGGCGCGCGGGGTGGCAACATTGCCGCAACTCAAGTTGCGCGGGCTCATGGCGATTCCTCCCTTGAGCCCGGATCATGCGCAACAGCGCCGCTATTTTGCGCAGCTGCGGCAGTTACGGGACGCGCTGGTGAGCGCCGGCATCGCGCTCGACACGCTGTCGATGGGAATGTCCGACGATCTCGAGGCAGCGATTGCGGAAGGCGCAACCCTGGTTCGCGTGGGCACCGCAATTTTCGGCCCCAGACAAAAGACTTTAGCCACACGGAACACAGAGGACTCAGAGAAACCCGTAGAATCATGAGGAGGACTCCTTATGAACATCACATTCATCGGCGGCGGCAACATGGCGGGCGCGATCATCGGCGGCCTGCTCAACAAGGGTTACGCCGCAGGCACGCTGCGGGTTGTTGAAATTGCCCCCGCGGCGCGCCAGCGCCTCGAACAGCAATTCGGGGTTCGGACTTATGCCGCGCTCTCGCCCGACGCGGCCGACAGCGACTGCGTGGTGTTCGCGGTAAAACCCCAGCAGGTGCGCGAAGCTGCCATCGCGCTCAAGCCGCTGCTCAGCCGGCAACTCGTCATCAGCATCGCGGCCGGAATCCGCGCCACCGACCTGTCGCGCTGGCTCGGCGGCTACCAGAAGCTCGCACGGGCCATGCCCAACACCCCGGCGCTCGTCGGCGCCGGGTGCACCGGGGTCTATGCGCTGCCCGGCGCAGGCAACGAGGATAAATCGCGCGTCGACGCCATTCTCGGCGCCGTCGGCAGCACGTTATGGCTCGAGCGCGAGGAGCAGCTCGACGCCGTCACTGCTGTGTCGGGCAGCGGCCCGGCCTACGTGTTTTACTTCATCGAAGCGCTGCAACAGGCGGCACAGGAACTCGGGTTTGATCCCGCGACCGCGCGCCAGCTCGCGCTCGGAACGTTTTCGGGCGCAGTCAAGCTCGCAGCCGGCGGCAGCGAAGACGTCGCGACGCTGCGCGCGCGTGTCACCTCCAAGGGCGGCACCACCGAGCGCGCGATCGCCCAGATGGATGCGGACCAGATCAAAGCGCGCATCGTCACGGCCGTGCGCGCCGCGGCGCAGCGCTCGCGCGAACTCGGCGTGGAATTCGGCAGGGACTGAGCCGTGCTCACGCAAGCGCTGATTTTCCTGGTCGTCACGCTCGGTGACCTGTTTGCGCTCGCGTTGCTGCTGCGCTTCATGCTGCAGCTGCTGCGCGCGCCCGCGCGCAACCCGTTTTCGCAATTCGTGGCGGCGCTTACCGATTTTGTGGTGCGTCCGGCGCGGCGCGTGATTCCCGGTCTCGGGGGACTCGACCTCGCGACGCTGGCATTGGCGTGGCTCACCGAGATTGCGCAGTTCTGGATCGTACTGCAGCTCAAGGGTTACATGCCGCGTTCTGCGACCGGCATCGCGCTGAGCGCGGTGGCTGCGCTCGCCGCAATTCAGATCGTGCGGCTGGCGCTCTACGTCGTGATGGTTGCGGTGGTGGTGCAGGCGGTGCTGAGCTGGGTCAATCCCTACAGCCCGCTGGGGCCATTGCTCACGAGCGTCACGCGGCCATTCCTGCGCCCTTTCCAGAAACTGGTGCCGACGATCGCCAACGTCGACCTCTCCCCCCTATGCGTGCTGATCGTCTGCCAGCTGCTGCTGACGGTGCCGCTGATGTGGCTCGACGCGCTGATCCGGCGCATGCTGTAGGCAGCCGGCCGGCGGGAAAGCGGCCGACTCGTGTCACAACGCCGCCTCGACCCGTTCGCACAGCGTCTTCAGGATTTCGATCCGCGCGGAGAACTTGTCATTGGCCGCCACCAGTATCCATGGCGCGAGTTCGTTGTTGGTGCGCTCGATCATGTCGCACACCGCGCGCTCGTAGTCGTTCCATTTTCTGCGGTTGCGCCAGTCTTCGGGCGTGATCTTGAAGCTCTTGAACGGCGTCTTCTCGCGCTCGCGGAAGCGTCTCAATTGCTCTTCCTTGGTGACAGTGACCCAGAATTTCGTCACGATGCCGCCCGCTTCCACGAGCTGCTCTTCGAAGTCGTTGATCTCGTGATACGCCCGCATCCAGTCCTGTTCCGAGCAGAATTTCTCGACGCGTTCGACCAGCACGCGCCCGTACCACGAGCGGTCAAATATCGTCACCCTTCCCTGGCGCGGGAGATGGCGCCAGAAGCGCCACAGATAAGGTTGTGCGCGCTCCTCCTCGGTCGGCGCGGCGATCGGCGTCACCTGGTAATGGCGCGCATCCAGCGCGCCGGTGATGCGGCGTATGCTGCCTCCCTTGCCCGCGGCATCGACCCCTTCCATCACGATGATCAGCGACCTGTTGCGAAACTTCTTGTGGCGTGAGAGCAGATTGAGCTCGCCCTGGTATTTCTCGAGCTTGCGGTTATAGGCCTTGCGCGTGAGCGTCCTTTCGTAGTCGAGGCTGGAGAACACGTTGCGGCCGTCGAGCGCGGGCTCGGGCAGCGCCGCCGGCCGGGTCACCGCCGGCTTATCGCCGGCGAGCCTTTTTTTCAGCGCGTCGAGCAGCGTGCGACCGACGGTGAGGTAACGGTAGTT